>Ga0070729_10002960_pt1 | contig 20647 bp, 19 predicted proteins | sample tdDd472_FD_66725 | JGI IMG/M metagenome (GOLD analysis project Ga0070729, IMG submission 66725) | Marine sediment microbial communities from the Atlantic coast under amendment with organic carbon and nitrate - tdDd47.2 | ecosystem: Environmental > Aquatic > Marine > Coastal > Sediment | place... | reverse complement strand
TCAGCGTATAATTTAACTTTTTCAGGGTCTCTGGCGGTAGCTATAACAGTATGCCCCTCAGACGCAAACTTTTCAGCCAGGGCTCTGCCAATCCCCTTGCTTGCCCCGGTAATTAGAACATTTTTTTTTAGCATAATCTATGTTTGGAAATTAAGTTTAAAAATTCTGCACGTGTTCTCGCATCGTCTTTAAAAATACCTCTCATTGCACTTGTAGAAGTGAGCGAGTTTTGTTTTTCCACGCCGCGCATCATCATACACATGTGGAAGCCTTCCGCGACAACCGCAACGCCTCGCGGAGAGAGATATTCCTGCAGAGTATCTGCAATCTCATTTGTAAATCGTTCCTGTACCTGCAATCTTCGGGCAAAAACCTCAACGATCCTGGGTATTTTGCTTAGCCCCACTATTTTCCCGTTTGGGATGTATGCTACATGCACCTTGCCATAAAAAGGGAGCATGTGATGTTCACAAAGGCTATAAAAATCTATATCTTTAACGATTACCATCTCATCATACTTTTCATTAAAGATTGCACCGTTAATAATCTCATTTATGTTTTTATTATAACCCTGTGTTAAAAATTCGTATGCTTTTGCAACCCTTTCCGGTGTTTTTTCCAAACCTTGTCTGTCAGGGTCTTCACCTATTTCCGTGAGAATAGTCTTAACATTTTTCGCAACTTCATCTATGTTCAATGAAATTATTCTCCTTTATATTCTACGTAATTATTTTCAGTTTCGTAAAGTTTCACGGAGTGCAACTTGCCTTCATGAATTTTATCTTCCAATCTTCCCCATATCGCAACCGCTATATTTTCAGCAGTTGGAATAATTCCTTCTAAAAATTTCACGTCATAATTAAGATGTTTATGATCTACATCTTTAATCACATTATCCCTGATAATATCCCGCAATTTTTTCAAATCAATTACATACCCGGTCAGGGGATTAACTTCCCCCCGCACAACAACCTCTAACACGTAATTATGCCCGTGCCCGTGATAATTATTACATTTATCAAAGAGTTGTTCATTTTCTTCTTCAGAAAGCGCAGGATTATATAATCTGTGTGATGCACTAAATACTTCTCTTCTCGTCACGTAAAGCATAATTATCCGTTAATCACTTTTAATACTTCATCAACATGACCTTTAACTTTCACTTTTGGAAACACATGAAGAATGATTCCATCTTCATCAATTACAACAGTTGTACGTTCAACTCCCATGTATTTTTTGCCATACATGCTTTTCTCTTTCCAGACTCCGTAAGCCTCTAAAACTTCCTTGTTTTCATCAGCCAGAAGAGTAAATGGAAGCTCAAATTTGTCACTGAATTTTTTATGCGATTTCACAGGATCCGGACTCATACCCAGGATAACGGCATTCACTTTCCCGAACTCAGGGAAAGTATCCCTAAAATCGCAAGCCTCCTGTGTACATCCGGACGTGTTATCCTTAGGGTAAAAATACAACACGACCTTTTTCCCCTTAAATTCTGAAAGTGATACTAGGTCCCCATTTCCATCCGGTAGGGTAAACTCCGGTGCTTTTTTGCCTGCTTCCAACATGATATCTCCAATTTTTTATTCTATTTTAGAGCCTAACAAAATGAATAATATTTTTAGTTCCGGAATAATTCGTAGACAACTTTAACCTATTTTTCATCAGAATAAAGAGCTTATAAAATAAGATACCGGAAATACCTGATTCAGGTACTCCGGCACTAAAAACAACTTAAAATTCTTAAAGTAAATAACATCAAAAATTTACAAGACTAATCTAAACCTTTAAGGGTTTCGGAAATAGCATCGTAATTTGGTTCATCACCCGCACTTTCAAGCACTTCCGCATACTGGATTACACCTGCTTTATCAACTACGAATGCTGAGCGTTTGGCAACACCATTTAAATCAAGTTTTCCAGGAACAAATACATCGTAAAACGCTCCATATTTAGGTGCAACTTCTTTATTAAAATCACTCAACAATGAAAAATTAAAACCATGCTTATCAGCCCATAATTTTTGTGCAAATGGAGAGTCAACACTGATAGCTAGTACTTCGGCATCAAGATCATTGTACATGGTCATACCATCACGTGTGCTGCACAATTCTTTTTCACAAACTGCGGTATTTACCAGCGGAAAAAATAGAACAACCACATTTTTCTTTCCCTTGAAGCTACCAAGTGATACTTCTTCCAGCTTATGATTTTTTAATTTAAATTCGGGTGCTACATCACCAACTTTTAAAGCCATTTTAACTCCGTTTATTTTATAGTTTATATCCAATTTTAACTTTTACCTGAAATTCAATTTTACCGTCAACAGTAACACGGCCCCTTTCTTCAACAACTTCAAACCATGATACTTTTTTCTCTTTATGTGTTTCAGCAACTACAGTTTTTACCGCATCACTGGATGATTCGTAGGAAATACCCACGCGTTCAACTACTTCAAAAATTACAGACATAGAAGCTCCAATTATTTAATGAAATTACACTTGATAAAGTTCCCGCAACAAAAAATTACTAATTCGCATTTAGTATTATAATAAGTAGTGCGCTAAAGTACAACCCGCTAACTTGGGGTTACGAATTATTATTTTGAATAAACGATTTATTATAATTATTTTTATGGATAAATAATCTAAATTAGATGTGATGGCAATAAAATTCCCTAAAGCACACGAAAAATTTAAAGAATACCTCCGGGGTGGTAATCACAGGATTACTCCCGAGCGATTTGACGTTTTAGATGCCGCATTGGAATATAAAGGGCACTTTGGTGCTGACGACCTTTATATCAAAATGAAAAATAACGGGCTAAATGTCTCCAGAGCTACTATCTATAATACTTTAGAGCTGCTCGCGTTATGCGAATTGTTGGCAAAAAGGCATTTTGGGGATAATAAAACCCACTATGAATCGAGTTTTAATCGTAAAAATCACGATCATCTTGTTTGTGTGAACTGTGGAAAAATTAAAGAATTTTCCAGTGACCAGATTCAGGATATCGTTGATAAAGTATGCGCCGACCTCGATTTTACCAGCTCGGGATATTCTTTTACCATTTTCGGAAATTGTAATAAAGCGGGCAATTGCCCCGATAAACAATAGGTTAAAAGTATATGAAAAATTTTCAAATGCCGAAATACCCGCTTATTTGGGAAAAAGATAACTTTTTTATCAAAATATTTTGCTCCATCCCAAATTTGGCCACAGGTATTTTATTACGTGCAGATCAAACAAAATTTGTGATTGATCCAGGTGACGGCATTTTACGTGATTTGAATAAAGAACTTGTTTCTTCCGAAATCCTCGAAATTGATTCCGTTTTTATTAGTCACGGGCATCACGATCACGTTGGTGGGTTGTGGTCCTTTTTAACTTATCTTTCTGTTATGAACAAACAAACCCCGCTTAACATTTATTTTCCAAAGGGTGCCGTTGAAATAACAAGTATCTACAAGGCCTTTAACGAAGTTTATTCAAAAGAATTGTCTTATAAAATTAATCTTATAGAAATATCAGACCCGGTGAAGTTTAATATCGGGGAGGTGGAAGTTATCCCGTTCAAGGTAAATCACCGCGAGATAATACCGGCAAGCGAAGAAACACTCGAAGTCCCCTCCCTTGGTTTTAAGTTTTTATACAACGGTAAATCGATCTGTTACGGCGGTGACACGGCTTATTGTGATGCACTTGTTGAAATGGCTAAAGATAGTGACCTTGCAGTTATTGAAGCAGGTGCCGAAGAAGGTGAAGAAAGTGAACTCCACATGACAAAGGAGCAGGCTTACTCTATAGGTAATTCCGCAAAAGAATATTTTTTAGTGCACGTTCCGGAATAATTAACGATCACCCCACTTTAATATTTCAAGCCTTACATTTGCCAGTCCGGCATTAACCATGTCCAATTCCCTTGCTGTTCCCAGTGAAAGGTCAATAATTCTGTTCGGGTGAAGCGGCATCCTGTCATTTATCCTTATGATGCAATTCCGTCCATTCGTTAAATTAGTTACCCTGATTATAGTATTGAATGGAAAATTGTTGTGAGCGGCTGTCAGGTCATACATGTTGTAAGTTTCACCATTTGCCGTAGTTCTCCCGTGAAACTTATCTGCGTAATAAGATGCAACACCCTCGAATACTTCAAGCACATCATTACCGGGCACGGGAATGTTTTTCATTACTACTTGTTCATTTTTCGGCGGCTGAGGTGTATTCTTTCCCCTCGTGCTAAATTTTACGGCTGATGAGCACGCGCTTAACGTTACAATCAACAGCACTGCTAAAACTTTTTGCATGACCTTCCTTTTAATCTACGGGGGAAAAATAAACCTCCCCCGTATTTATTGCAAGAGTAAGATCAATTTGTTTCAGCCATTACCTGAACTAACCGTTTCGGTCCGGCTGCAATTACTTCATTTGTACAACCGGAAGAAAACTTCTTGAAATTTTCAATAAAGCGGGATGCCAAAGCATCATATTTCTGCCAGTATTCATCCTTGTTACCCCATGAAGACGAAGGTTCAAGCACATCATCGGGTACATCGGGACAATGAATCGGTACTTCAAAACCAAAAAGTTTATCTGTGCGGAATGCTGTATTATCAAGCAAACCATCAAGTGCCGCGTTTAACAGATTTCTGGTATGCCTGATGCTGATACGTTTACCCACGCCAAATCTTCCACCGATCCAGCCGGTATTCACCAACCAGCAATTTGCCTCGTGTTTCAGCATCCGCTCACGTAACATTTTCGAATATTCAAATGGATGACGTACCATGAACGGGGCTCCAAAACACGCACTAAAGGTAATCTGTGGTTCTATTCCCAGCCCAATTTCGGTTCCGGCTATTTTTGACGTATACCCGCTAATAAAATGATACTGTGCCTGCGCGGGATTTAATTTCGCGATCGGGGGCAACACACCTGATGCATCACATGTAAGAAAGATTATATTCTTTGGATGCGAGTGAACGTACCCCTCGGTCACAACATTGGGTATAAAATCGATTGGATATGATGCACGCGTATTTTCTGTCAACATATCATCATCCAGATCAATCTTCCTGCTTACAGGGTCATATACCACGTTTTCAAGTATAGTACCGAAACTCCTCGTGCATGCGTATATCTGGGGTTCATGTTCCGCTGAAAGCCGTATAACTTTCGCGTAACAACCCCCTTCAAAATTGAACACGCCTTCCCTGCTCCATCCGTGTTCATCATCACCGATAAGCTTGCGTTTCGGATCGGCAGAAAGCGTTGTTTTCCCGGTGCCGCTCAAACCAAAAAATAACGCCACATCTTTCTCATCACCCACGTTTGCCGAACAATGCATCGGCAATACATCTCTGAATGTAAGAAGAAAATTAAGTACCGTGAAAATTCCTTTTTTAATTTCACCGCCATAAAGCGAATTTGCAACAATTGCAGTTCTCTCGGCAAAATTTATCACAATCGCGGTTTCACTTCTCGTGCCGTCAATGCGGGGATCAACATAAAACCCCGGGAGACATATAAGTGTAAATTCCGGCACAAAGTTTTTTAACTTATCGCGGTTTTCAGTGGTAATAAACATGTTGCGTGCAAACAAACTGTGCCATGCTTTTTCCGCAATTATTCTCACTGGCATTTGATATTCCGGATCAGCACCGGCATAACAATCCTGCACGAATACTTCTTCATCCTGGCAGTACGCCTGAACCCGTGAAAATAATTGTGAAAACTTCTCCGGACTCATCGGACGGTTATACTCGCCCCACCATATTTTATCTTCAGTTGTTTGTTCTTTTACCACAAATTTATCAGCAGCAGCTCTTGCCGTGTGTTTACCGGTTTTCACGATCAAAGGACCTTTTTTTGAGAGGTGTGCCTCGTTCCTGAATATTGCCTCTTCATAAAGTGCCTCATCAGAAAGATTCCAGAATACCCGGTCAAGATGGACCAAACCGTGATTACTCAATTTATAATCCGATGCAAGTTCACGTGCGATATCCGAAGCAGGGGTCTTGAATTCGAGATATTTACTCATACCCAATCCCTCACGAGTTTTCTGTCACCAATATAAAGCTCATTTGGCGAGTTAAGGTCCAGTGCCCATTTCATTCTTTCAATTCCCTCTGTAATATCTTTAATTCCGCCGCAATAACTTAAACGGAGATATCCATCCAACCCGAAAGCCATACCGGGAACTGTAAGCACTTGCACCTTGTCAATCAGCATGTTCGAAAGTTTTAACGAATCTTTCTCGTATGCGCTGAAATCGGCAAAACAATAAAATGTACCATCCGGCACCGTCACGTGAACACCATCAAATGATTTTAACTGGTCAATCAAGATATTACGATTGTTTTCCAGAGTCATCCTCAAACTTTCTATACCTGATTGAATTCCATTTAATGCGCCTACAGCCGCCTTTTGTAACACAACCGAAGGTCCCGACGTCTGGTGCCCCTGAATGTTACTCATTACTTCAGTCAGCTTTTTATTTGCAATAGCCCACCCGATTCTAAATCCGGTCATAGCATACAATTTTGACACACCATTAATCAGGATAATTTTAGAATTTTCTGACATATCAGTCGCGTAATCGTAAACATTCACGGCTTTTTTATTATCGAACACGAGCCTGTGATAAATATCATCCATGATAAGGTAGATATCTCGTTTTTCACATAATTCAACAACATCCCTGATGAATTCGGGCGAGTACATTGCACCGGTAGGATTGTTGGGTGAATTGATAATAATCGCTTTAGTGTACGAACCAACACGCTGCTCAATATCTTCAATTCTCGGGTAGAATGAACCGTCTTCGGGTAACACCGGAACAGGAATTCCCTGGCACAATCTTACCATATCGGGATATGAAACCCAGTATGGAGCCGGGAAGATTACTTCTTCCTGGGGATTTAGGATTGCCTGTAGTGCTACCATGATAGCCTGCTTCGCTCCCGAGGATGCCATTACATTTTCCGGGGCAACCTTGCGACCGTAATTCTCTTCTGTATATCTGATTATGGCTTTTTTAAGTTCCGGAATTCCGTCTGCAGGGGTATAACGTATCTCACCCGTATTAAGGTGTGAGGCTGCCGCTACTATGGCATCCATTGGGGCTTTACTTTTTGGTTCTCCTCCTCCAAGGTGTATTACCGGGTCTCCTTTCTGGCGAAGGATAGCGGCTTTTTCATTAAGAAGCAGAGTTGGTGAAGGTTTAATCGATCTGGCAATTTGACTTATACTCATAAGAGTTCCTTCAGTTAATAATCTTAACAATAATTATAAGAGCATCTTTATATCTAAAATATTCTCAATACCCCAGTATATCAATAGTGTTATGAAAACGTTAAGTTTATTTTAGAAGAAAAATATCATCAAAACAACAAATTTATCTATTTTTAACCCTTTGGCATTTTAACAGCTACAATAGTACCTTCACCTTTTTGGCTTTCAATTTTAATCTCATATTTATTCAACTCGCAATAATTTTTCACGAGTGCTAAACCAAGCCCGTTGCCCTCATATTTTCTGGAATACCCTTCTTCTTCCTGTGAAAATGGTTCAAAAATTACTTCCAGAAATTTTTGCTCAATTCCAATACCTGTATCTTTTATAATTCCAAGTATTGAAGTCTCTTCTTCCTCGATTATGATTTCCACCGAACCTTCTCTGGTATATTTTAACGCGTTATCAATAAGGTTCGAAAATATTTGTTTGGTAGCATAGTTATCACCCAGTACAATATAATCTTGTTCAGTTTCGGCAAAAATTAACTTAATACCACGTTCCTCGGCGCTCGAACTAAATTCACGGCATAGTGGGTTAATGATCTCCTGATTCAGTTCTATTCTCTCAATTTTTGGCGAAAAGCCACCGGCCTGAAGTTGCGACATATTTAATATCATATCAATCGTCCGGATTATACGGTGTCCGGCTGAGTCTATCGCTTCAAAACTAAACTCCAGTTCTTCATCTTTAGGCATTTCAGCATATTTTTCCCTGATTAAGTTCACAAAATTTACAATTACATTAATAGGAGTTCTAATTTCGTGCGACATTTGAGCGAGAAAATTGCTTTTTAATTGAGCACTTTTTACAGCCTCATCCTTCGCTCGTATCAACTGCTGTTCTGCTTCTTTCTTTGAAGAAATATCCTCGATTGTTCCCTCTATATAGAACCCACCTTCTTTCTCTACCTGCTTCAAATTAACCCGGATATACATTCTTCTTCCGCGATTATTTACCCACTCGGTCTCGTAACCCGGAACTTCGCCCGTTTCGAATAGTTTTCCCCTAATTTTTTTTGCATTTACATTTCCATAAATGATATCTTTCGTCTTGGAAATTACATTTAATTCATCAATCGATTCAATACCCATCATATCTAAAAACGCCGGATTTGCCATTGTTATAATTCCCTCGGTATCCATGGTAAACAACCCGATGGAAGTATTTTTATAAATATTTTTGAAACTCTCTTCGCTCTCCTTTAATAAACGATAAGCCTGGTTTCTTTCCGTAACATCAATCGCCACAACAAGTCTGACTTTTTCACCATCTAATTCAGGTAATGCATGGCTTTTAATCTCGACGTCTATTACGCTACCATCCTTTTTCTTATGTTTCCAACCGGTTGAGAGTTGAAAAACCTCTTCTTTCTCACGGACATACCCTAAAAATTTTGGAAATTCCGATTCGGGTCTTATATCCAGCAGCGTCATCGTGAGAAACTCTTCTTTGGAATATTGATAATGGTTAACCGCTGCATCGTTGACAGATTTGAATTTCAATGAATCAACTTCATAAATCCACATTGGCTGCGGATTATTCTCGAACAATTCCCGGTAAACCTTTTCACTCCGGTCAAGATTCTCCAGCGCTTTTTTTCGCTCATTAATGTCGTAAAAAGAGCCCAGGTATCCGGCAAAATCCCCTTCATGATCTTTGTATGGAATTCCATTTACAATCGCCCACCGGTACTCTCCTGCACCAGTTTTTAACCTAAGTTCATATTCATATCTATCTTTCTTATTTAGCGCTTCAAGATATATTTCCCTGAACTTGATATAATCCTCAAAATAAACCGCCTTTAACCATCCAAAACCAAACGTTTCATTGGCTGTTATTCCGGTGTAATTACTCCAAGAATCATTAACATAATCCACCTTTCCATCGGCATCTGTCTTGAATATCGGGAACGGGAGATGATTAAATAAATAAAGATAAAAATCTCTCGAATTTCTTACTGCCTCTTCTGCTTTTTTAATTTCGGTAATATCTGTAATAAATCCTTCGATTAGCTCACCAAAATTGTTATCTTTTACGCCTACCCCTTTTTCGCCTACCCATTTTATTTTTTTATCGCGGGTAATTATCCTGTATTCAATATTAAACTGCGATTTTCTCGCGAGAGCCAGATTGATTTTTTCTACAACAGGCTCTCGGTCAGGTGGAAATATAATACTTGCAAAGCTTGTTTTTTTATTATGCAATAGCTCTTCGTAATGATAACCGGTCAACTCGAAACACCCCTCGCTAACAAAAAGCATTGTCCAGTATTCATCGTTCCGACACCTGTATGCCATTCCGGGAAGATTACTCATCAGGGTTAACAATCGCCGCTCATTTTCTCTTAATTTAATCTCTGCATTTTGCCTTTCTCTGCTATTTTCAATTGAAATTAAGGCAAAAACAAGGTCGGTTGCCATTTCACTCAATAGATTTAATTCTTCACCATGAAATAAATTGGGAAGTTTATGATATAAAGCCAGTACACCGTATAGTTTTGACTTGATTTTTAATGGGAATATAGCGCAAGATTTAAGACTTCCGGGGTTTAAGTTTCCTATCATCGAAACAAGATGATCATCATGATTCAAATTTCTTTCAATAACCACGTTGCCCGAATCAAGAACTTGAGAAATCTCATCCGGGAAAACAAAAGTATGCTCCTCAATTCCCCCGGGAACTTCGCCTTCTTTTATAGAAACAGCACTATACTTAAATTGGGAACCCTCGTTGATTGCAACATAGCTTAAATCAAATTTACCAATTGAAGTTACAGTTTTAACAATTTTATCAAAAATCGTCTTTTCATTATCGTATTTAACCACGATCTGGTTTGTTTTACTTAACAAAGAATAATACCTGTTAAGTGTTATTATTCTCTTTTCGGCAGCTTTTCGTTCAGAAATATCCCTTATTATCGATTGAAGATAACTTTTTTTGTTTAACTCTATTTTTGCAGCACTTATTTCTACCGGTATTTCCCGACCCGAATTAGAGTAGTGGATCGATTCAAATCTCACGTTTCCTTTTTTTGATATCGCATCAAGATAATAGTCTGTTAATTTTTTATCTTCATCTTTTTTAAGATCATGAACGCTTTTTTGAAGCAGTTCTTCTTTTGAATAACCATAAAGGTTTACGGCTTTGAGATTACACTCAACAATTTTCCCATCCGGATTTAATAGAAAAATTACATCATTCGCATTCTCTTGTAGTTGATTAAATTTTTGATTTAAAAACGCACTATTATCTTCAGCCGTTTTTATTTTCTGATTAACAAAAACATCCTTTTTTCTCACATAATAATAGAGTAAAAAACACACTATTATTATTAACCCAAGATTTGCAGTTAAAAAATAGTTGGAAAATGACTCAATTCTGGAATAAACCTTTGCCATTTCCAGCCTGGAAATCAATGACCAGCTCGTTCCTTCAATCTGCTTGCTGTAAGTAAGATAATTTTTACCCGAAGAATCAGTAGTTTCCACAACACTATCTTCAGAACCAATTTTCCAATTAATAAACTCGTTCTGTATATTTTGAATAATCTCGCTTTTAGTAAATAATATTTGCTCGAATGAACTATCGGCAAATAATATCTCGCCGGCATCATCTAATTCAGGCCATTCGATCAATTCAGCAAGTATATTTTTATTCAGGTTGATAACCAGCACCATATATCCTATAACAGATTCATTATATTTTATTGGTGCCGAAAGACAGGAATATAAGTTTTGGCTTTCGGTGGGATGTTTATAAAAAATATTTATAGAATCATTAAGGTAGAAACTCTCAATTTCAAGATGTTCAAGATATGATGGGGTAATTTTCTTGTAAATTGTTTCATTCTTTCGGTCTAATAGAAAATATCCGCTGTAATTATGATTTTTTAAAAGCTGCTGTAACCAATTATTCATCTCACCCGCAATTATTTCTTGACGGGAAGTGGTATACTCTTTTACTATTTTTGCAAATTGATCATTATTGGAAATAAAACGAAGTTCTGATGCTCTTTCTTTTTGCCAAGTTTTTAATATTGTAATCTTAAGGTCAGTTATTTTTTTTATCAGTATCTTTTTCTCTTGTTTGATGTTATCTACTTCATAGGTATAGAACCACAATGTGGTTATAATCAGCCCCGCTATAAGAACTATTACAGAAGATAACATTCCCCAATTATATAATCGCCTCTTCACGAGAACCTGCCCTTGCCTTTAGATTGATTTGTTGTTTTTATTTTATACTATTATTCCCAAAAAATCAAATTAAATATGACAAGTTGTGATTTATTCCTCAATTTACAGGCAGTTCTATAACTTTTTTGTCCTTCTCAATGAATACGTTTATATACCTGTTTCTTTTCTCCTCTTTAATTTTTGCGATCTCAACTATAATTAAACCATCAATACAATTCTCAAAATCCATATCCGTGTTGAAAGAGTGAAAATTCACACCATTATGCTCACACAATTCCGAGTAATGTTTATATAACACAGGAACGGTATAACCAAGTGGTTTTAACATGTTCTTTAATACGAAATAATCTTTCCTGCTATCCCCTGTGTTAAATAAGTTTTCCAGTTTTTCCCTGTCAGAACTACTCAAAGAAAATTCATCTTTCCCCTTTACTAGTTTTCTCTCTGCACCAAACCACTTTTCATAATAATAAACTATCATTTTTTTAGCCGGCTCGGGATAATTGTTACTCAAACTTACGGGTCCAAACAAATATTTAACATTTTCATTTTTAGCCAGGTAAGCGCCAATTCCAAGCCACAGGATGTTAAGAGCATTGGTATTCCAATATTTTTTTTGAACAAAACTTCGTCCTAATTCAATACAGTCAGGTAAAATAAGTTCTACCATCTCCTGCGAATGCACAAAAAGTTCAGATGTATAAAATCCGTTTACACCAAACTTCTGCATTATTTCTCTGCCCTCTCCAATTCGGTAGGAGCCAACAATCTCTAGCTCTTCATCATCCCAAACTACTATATGTTTATAGTGCCTGTCGTATTTGTCAAGATCAAGTTTCTTACCCGTTCCCTCACCAACCTTTCTGAACGTTATCTCCCGTAATCTTGCAATTTCTTCCAGAATATTAGGCGCGGAATTAATTTCCGTAAGATATATTTTCTTTAAATCGGCGGTTACACCAAGCAGTTCTGCATTTTGCAATTCTTGTTTTAAAAGTTTTTTTGCTACCGGGTGAATGATATTTTTTTCCGTGGCGTAGATGCCAACTTTACCCCGTCCAACGAGATAAGTATGTTTCCTGAGAAGTTTTATCTGAACTTTATCATTAATCATGTTTGAGGAAAATGCCTTTGCCGGAATTGGGTCTCCAATCCTGATTTTTATCGTTTTATTCTTTTTATTAAACATCTCGTGCGCTAAAAGTACCTGAGATAGTGAATAATGTATCCATGAAAAAAGATAAAAAAAACCTGAATTTTTAGCTTTCACGAACATGGGCAAAATTGGTGCTGAGAATTTTTTTGAAAAATAGATCGGACCCTTGTTCCATCTGCCATCAGTAACTGTTAACCCCCGTAACCTTGAAACTTCACCCGCCGGGAAAATGATCACGGCTTCTTCTCTCTCCAAAGCCGCACCTATGGCTTCAATATTCTTTTTCTGTGCAGTTGTAGTATCGAGGGTAAATGGTAAAAAATACTCCCTCAAATTTTCTATGGTCATCAAAATTTCATTAGCAACAATTTTAACATCCGGTCTTATTTCAACCAGTGCCCTTACAAGTGCCATACCGTCAAGGCTGCCGATAGGATGGTTTGAAACACAAATTAAACGTCCCTCTGCCGGTATTTTTTTCATATCCTTGTGTGATATTGAAAATGAAAAATTAAGCATTTCAAATACTTCATCTATGAGGTTGATCCCGTATACTTGCGCGTTCTTTTCTATAAAACTGTTTATCTCCCGTAAATGAAGTATCCTCTCAAATAGCCACATCGCAAACGACTGCAGCCACCTGCTCTTTTTCTTAAATGCCGGGTATCTTGATTCAACAACATCCTTTAAATTAATAGTTTTCATTTCATGGTCGTTTTATTTCTGAAACATTCTAAATAATCATTAGTATGATGTGGCGGAAAACAATAATTATTACTATCAATGCATCTTGTTATAGTGTGCATCATCGTAGTTTGATTTAACGAACCACAAATAAATAATATTTTTTTACGGGACATTTACCTTCCAATTCCTTGTTAAATTATTCCGTAGTCTATTCGTCAAACATAACAACTGCAATATTACCTTACTGTTAACGCTCGATTAAAAAATTGTTAAAGCCTTACAGTTAATAATCTCTTAACTTTTCCTTAACCCGGTATTAACAATAGAAGCGTACATTTGGGACGAAAATAATCTCAGGATCAGCCGGAATAATCATGAAAATAGCGCATCTTTCCGATTTACATTTTTGTAGTTCTTTTAAACGAAACAATATTGGAAAAACAAAAAGGATACTGAAATATGCTCTGGAAAAAGGGTTTGATCACCTTGTAATTACCGGGGATGTTTCCGATAATTCCGAGGTAAGGGATTACATTACTCTCCGCAGGATGCTTGAAACATTTAACCTGCTTGACCCTAAAAAAACATCTATTATCATTGGGAATCATGATATTTTCGGCGGCGCTCAACGTGCAATGGATGTAGTAAATTTCCCATCAAAATGTATCCAGACCGATTATCAACAAAAAGTGCGGGAGTTTGGTGAATATTTCAGGGAGTTGTTCGATGGCGTCTACCGTCCCACGGCGGATAAATTATTCCCCTATGCTAAAAAAGTTGGCGATATTGTTCTTATTGGCTTGAACTCAATCGATACATATTCCCGAATTAAAAATCCATTTGCCTCAAATGGGAGAGTTTCCAAAGAAGAATTCCAAAACTTAAAAATCATTTTTGATCAGGTAGAATTTCAGGGGAAGAAAAAGTGCGTTTTAATCCACCATCACTTTTATAAAAACAATATTGAAGCCACTGCCTCAAAAAGTATGTTATGGAATAAAATTGAAGGATATACTTTAAAACTGAGGGGAAAGAAAAAATTGCTTCGGCTTTTTACCAGTAATGATGTTGTTGCCGTCTTTCATGGTCACAGCCACGAAATTAAAGAATACTACCGCAAGAAAATTAAATTTTTTAATGCCGGAGCAACTATTGATAACGGTGATGAAACAAAAGCTTCTCTTTTTTTTGTCGATATAACCTCAGAGGGGATCGATTCTGAATTAAAAACTCTCTCTACTGTCAAGATTAGGATGCCCGAGGGCAATCCGATTTTATTCAGGCAGAAGTCACTTTATGCGGAAGTATCATAAATATTAATATAAGATTATCTTCAACCTTTCTTTTTAGGCGTCAAATAGTTATATTTTGCCGGATTTGTTCTAAAATTGGCGTTAAAATGACAGTATTGTTTTCGAAAAAATGTGAACTCGGCATTCAGGCAGTTCTTTTCCTATCCATAAAGAAGAATAAACTAATTTTTAACGCCGCGGATGTTTCCACCGAATTAAAGGTACCAAAAGAATTTGTCTCAAAAGTTTTGCAAATCCTCACGGATAGTGGAATTGTGGGATCAAAAAAAGGGAAAAATGGCGGGTTTTACCTGGCAAAACGTCCAAGTGATATCAGGTTGATCGATATAGTAAAAGCAATCGACGGCACAGAGGCTTTTGAAACCTGCGTGCTGGGATTCCCCGGCTGTAGTTTTAAAGAACCTTGCCCCGTTCACGATAAATGGGGACCCATCAGGGAAAATGCGCTTAAAATGTTGGAAGAACAGACTCTCGAGCAGCTCAAAGAAAAAACATTGAATAAAATTCTAAACTTGTAACTAGATCTCACATCTCCCACCGGCAGCAGGAATTGTTCCGTTTAGTTTATCCAGTATTTCCGACGGCACATTAGATTGTATTAGTTCAAACAACTCCCGCTCCTCGGTTCTGATATGATTGTTAAGCAGAACCCCGGTTTCATGCATCAAATCGATAAAATCTTCAGCAACCGCCAAACGTTCAAAATTCCCCACCAATACAACATGTTCTTCGAGAATATCCTCAATAAGTAGATCCAGCTTTGAAGAAAAACCTTTTACAAAAGGAAATAACAAATTTTCCTCATTTTCAAAATGGGGTTTCAATTCACTCCTGAATTTCTCAACAACGTATCTCCTTCTTTCTCCGGGAGTGTTAGGAAGCGTAGAGTATAGAGGGGCATTCTTGCTCATCAATTGCGCAATAATTAACCCCTGGTGATGATCGTGAGAAAGGGGAACAAGTGCTTCATTTCGTTTCATTTAATTAATTTCAACTTCTTTTAAAATTTCACCGTTAATTCCTATAACAACAGCATTAATTTTAAGGTTCACTTGCGAAAATTCAGCAGCTTGGGTAGCCAATTGCACCAAACCGCTACAACATGGAACCTGCATGACGAGAACTGTAATCTCCCTAACATCAGCCTCGGCAATCATTGTAATCAATTTATCAAGATATACCTGTTTGTTGGTATCAAGCTTAGGACAAGCAATCGCGATCGATTTATCCTTCATAAAATCACGATGAAGATCTGGGTAGGCAAACCCTGCACAATCAGCAGCGAGCAACAAATGAGAATTACGATAATATGCTGCATTAGGGGATACAAGATGCAACTGTATTGGCCATTGTGTTAATTGTGTTGGAGTTTTACCCATCTGTAAAGTTTCTTCTGCCTCAGCCTCAAACTGCATGCTCTTCGAACCGGGGCATCCGCCGTGTTGTTGTAACGGTTTCTCATCAGCTATCGAAGGAATTTCAATATTATTCTCTTTCAGGTACTCCACTGCCTCAGATAAGTATTCAAATTCTTCATGTTCTTTAAGATGTTTAAGGTGCGCCTTTATCACGTTTGGTCCACCTTTCACGATCGTTCCCATTACTATCTTTTCATCGTATGGCTGGGCTTCCCTTTCCACGATAGTCATAGCTCCGGTAGGACAGTGACCGAGACAGGCTCCTAATCCGTCACAAAATAAATCGCTTATCAATCTGGCTTTACCATCTATAATTTGCAAAGCCCCTTCATGACATTCCGGGACACAACTTCCGCAACCGTCACATTTATCTTCGTTTATTTCTATTATTTTTCTTAACATTTTCACACCGCTTGTAATCAGAATTATATATCTGATTAAAATATACTATTATATTTTATAATTGGCAAATTAAATTCAAAAAGGAAATTTGCCCTGGCAGGCATTACCAAAACAGGGCATATTCCCGATAATATTTTTTAGTTTACTGCCATCAACTGCAAATCCGATTTTACCTCGCCTATGCCACCAATTCCAAACGTTTCAACAAGTAGCTTCACCACGTTAGGAGATAAAAATGCCGGGAGTGTTGGTCCGAGGTGGATATTCTTTACTCCAAGATGTAACAATGCCAGCAATACTATAACCGCCTTCTGCTCATACCAGGCAATGTTGTACGCTATTGGTAAATCATTAATGTCTTCAAGTTCAAATACTTCTTTCAATTTGAGCGCGATTACGGCGAGTGAGTATGAATCATTACACTGTCCGGCGTCCAGTACTCTCGGTATTCCACCGATATCTCCCAACTGCAGTTTATTATATCGGTATTTCGCACAACCGGCAGTAAGAATGATCGAGTTTTTATTCAAACCCTCTGCAAATTCTGTATAATAGGCACGTTCGGTATTTCTTCCGTCACATCCCGCCATTACTACAAATTTTTTCACGGCGCCTGATTTAACCGCATCTACAACTTTATCTGCGAGATTTAATACGGCATTATGTGCAAACCCGCCTAATATTTCCCCCTTCTCAATCTCAACAGGTGCGTCACATGTTTTGGCAAGTTCTATCACTTTTGTAAAATCCTTCTTTCCATCTGCATCCTCTGTGATATGCTCCAATCCCGGATATCCTACCGGACCGGTAGTAAATACCCTGTTCTTGTAAACTTTCATTGGAGGAACCAGACAATTAGTGGTCATCAGTACGGGGCCGTTAAAACTTGCGAACTCCTGGTCCTGTTTCCACCAAGCGTTACCATAATTACCCACGAAATGTTTATATTTCTTAAACTTAGGGTAGTAGTGAGCAGGTAACATTTCGCTATGAGTATAAACATCAACCCCACTCCCCTCGGTTTGCACGAGCAATTGTTCCAAATCTTTCAGATCATGGCCACTTACCAGTATTCCCGGATTATTCCTTACACCAATATTCACGGCGGTAATTTCCGGGTTACCATAAGTTTCTGTGTTTGCTTTATCAAGCAGCGCCATAACATCCACGCCGTACTTACCTGTTTCGAGTACCAGTGCAGTAAGTTCATCCCCTGGGATTTCATCATTTACAAGTGCACATAAAGCCTGCCTCTGGAATGAATAAATCGCATCATCCTCGTACCCAAGATGATTTGCGTGAAAATGATAAGCGGCCATCCCTTTCAAACCGTAAAGTAATAATTCCCGCAATGACTGTATATCTTCATCCGGATGTAAATCAAGAGCAGCATCTTTTGCCAGCTCAATTATTGTCGAATCCCCGATAGTGGCCGGGTAATCCAAAGAAAGATATTTACCCTGCTTAACATCATTATCCTGAAGCTCTAAACTGGTAAATAATCTAAATGTTTCTCTGATCTTTGTGAGAAAATAGTCATCCTCGAAATTAGCATTGGTAATTGTTGAGAATAGTGCCTCAGTTATGAAGTTATCGTATAATTTTACATCGTGTCCGCTTTCAGCATTTTTACTTAGCTTTAAAGCCAGTTCACTAATCATTTTAATATAAAGACTTTGCAGGTTGGAAGTAGAAGCGCTCTTTCCACAAACTCCGGCGATTGTGCATGCTTCTCCTCTTAATGCTTCCTGACATTGATTACAATACATTTCCATTTTTTAATTCCAAACGTTTGTTTTACATAACAAGAATTTTTTATCTGATTAAATTTACTGTTTTTTTCGTGTCGGATGCAAGTATTATCGCAAATATTAAATATTTTTTTCTCGATTAATAAAGTTGACAACAATTTTGGAAAATCTTATATTTTAATCAGTATTTTTAATCTGATTATTGAGGTCATTTTATGGCTATTACATATATAAAAAACCGGGAGAAAAAGATACAAAAGTATCGCTTTCTCGTTCAATCACTATTCGCGCTCCTCTGTATCTGGATAGGAGTGGAATTCTATTTTTATGTTGGTTACCTTGAAACTTCCGGAGTTTCTGGCTTGGCATCCAAACCCGAGGGAGTTGAGGGCTTTTTGCCCATAAGTGCTTTAATGAGTGTTTATTATTTTCTTCTCACAGGCGAACTTCATGGTGCTCATCCCGCCGGATTTTTTATCCTGCTGGGAATAATCGGGGTATCATATTTTATCGGTAAATCTTTTTGCAGTTGGCTCTGTCCGGTAGGGTTTATTTCAGAACTCGTGGGTGATTTTGGCGATAAAATATCTACAAAATTGTTCGGCAAACCCCTGAAAATGCCAAAATTTCTTGATTACCCGTTAAGAAGTGTAAAATATCTGCTGCTTGCATTTTTTGTTTATGTGATTTTTTTTCAGATGTCTGCATTAGCACTTCGTTCTTTCCTGGATAGCCCTTACAACCTGCTTGCAGATGTTAAAATGTTTTATTTTTTCGCAGACATCACCCAGACAGGACTTATCGTTATAGCAGTATTATTCGGGCTCTCGATATTTATCCGCAACTTCTGGTGCCGTTATCTCTGCCCTTACGGAGCTTTGTTGGGAGCTTTATCTTTTTTAAGTCCAAACAAAATCAAACGGGATACATCAAGCTGTATCGATTGTAAACTTTGTACAAAAGCCTGTCCCTCCAGAATCAACGTGCACAAAGTAAACATGGTGTACTCCGACGAGTGTTCTTCCTGCATGAGCTGTATTGATGCATGCCCGGTAAAAGATACATTGCAGTTTCGTTCAGTTATCACAAAAAAGAAAATCTCCAAGTTTTATGCCGCCGGCAGTATAATCTTGATTTACATCATCATTACGGGCACGGCAATCTTAACCGGAAACTGGGAAAGTACCACCCCCAAAGAACAACTTTTCATTTATATGAAAAACATCAACTCCTTGGGCCATCCCCGCAGTACAAATGAGGTTGATCTTTTGAACGAAAAGGCAAAAAAAGAATTTAATTAATAAGCACCCCTTAAGTCTCCCCGTATTGCGAGGGGAGACTCCCACTTTTCCTACTTGATTTTTAATTTTATTATCACCATGTTAAAATTCATACAAAAGTCGTATAATTTTCCTGAAATTATTTGCCATTTGAATTACAAATTGAGATAATACTCTTAATGATTTTTACTAGTTCAATGGTTTCCGCAACACCATTGCGTTATACCAGAAAGAAATTGCGACTTTCCAATATTTTGAATTAGTTGGTTAAACACCTGATGCCAAATGAGAAATTAAATAGCGGGATTGACAAACCGGATAAACCACCTAAGTTTGTCATTACACTGGATGATAAAATGGAGGATGTTCCCTCGAATATTATAAAAATGCCCGATAACAGTTCGGATGAAGTTTTATCCGGGATAATTGATGTAGCCAAAAGATTAAATATTTTCGTTAAAGAAAACTTTAAGTCCAAAAATGAATTTATTGAAAAAATTGGCATCGCACCGGAAGATGCACTCGAGTATTTCGGATATAAAAAACCACTGAGTTACAACCTGCTTCTAAAACTTTCACGATATGGTTGTGATCTTAATTGGTTGATAAATGGCAAATCAGAAGTAGCTGTAAGTACCGAGCCAAAAATTTCAGAAAACTTCGAGACCGTGGCGTTAAGAAAGGAACTTGAAAACCTGGGTCTTAAAAACGAGCAACTTAAAACCATCATAAAGGGTTTGGAAGCACAACTGGCAGAAATCAAACAGGAGATATCCAAACCTAAAAATGAAATATTGGTCCCGGAGCAATTGAGAAAAGAAATTTTTGAACTACTGGAAAAACGGCTTAAAAAAGTAATGGTAGAAAATTTTGGTAATTATCAGAAAAATATAGTTACCGAATTACTTAAAAAAGATGATGTATTTTCACAAATTGAAGAAATTATTACTAAAAAAAGTGACGCAGGATAAATATTAAATATTTTTTAAAAATAGTTTGCTTTTTTTTTATTATAATTAATTCACGGCTTCATACTAAATAGATACATCTAAATATTATCGAAAAAATTCGAAGAAAGTTTATGATAATACCTGAGTATCGTCAACGGGCAGCAGCAATAGAATATGTTGGTTCACTTCAACAGG
>Ga0070729_10002959_pt1 | contig 20650 bp, 21 predicted proteins | sample tdDd472_FD_66725 | JGI IMG/M metagenome (GOLD analysis project Ga0070729, IMG submission 66725) | Marine sediment microbial communities from the Atlantic coast under amendment with organic carbon and nitrate - tdDd47.2 | ecosystem: Environmental > Aquatic > Marine > Coastal > Sediment | place... | reverse complement strand
GCGCCGAAGCCGCACATGCTCAGCGCCGATGGCAAGTTCACCTGGGAAGAGGTCGAATGCCTGGGCGCCTGCGCCAACGCGCCGATGGCCCAGATCGGCAAGGATTATTACGAGGATCTGACCGCCGAACGCTTTGCCGAGATCCTTGACGAGCTGGCCGCCGGCAAGGTGCCGCTGCCGGGGCCGCAGAACGGGCGCTATGCCTCGGAGCCGGCCGCCGGGCTGACCACGCTCAAGGATTTCGAAAGCGGCCGCACCCAGTACAACGCCAGCGTCGCCCGCGCGGTCGAACTGGGCGACACCTTCAAGCGCATCGACGGCACCGAAGTGCCGATCCTGACACCCTGGGTGCGCGATGCGGCGCCCGCCGGGCCGGCGGATGAGACCGCCACGGATACCGCCGACCGCTCCGAGGGGAGCCCGGCGGATGAAACCGGCGTCTCCAAGCAGGCCGCCCCGGTCAAGCCGGTGGCCGAGCCCGCCGCGCAGAAGACCGAACCCGCGCCGGCGAAAAAGGCCGAAGCGACGGCCGCTTCTGTTGCGGGCGAGGTCGAGGAGGCCGAGCCGGAAACCCTGAGCGGGCCGCGCGAAGGCGGCGCGGACGATCTGAAGTTGCTCAAGGGCGTCGGGCCGAAACTGGAGCAGACCCTGCATGAGCTGGGCTTTTTCCACTTCGACCAGATCGCCGCCTGGGGCCCCGCCGAGGTGGCCTGGGTCGATAACCGGCTGAAATTCAAGGGCCGGATCGAACGCGACGGCTGGATCGCGCAGGCGAAACAGCTTGCCTCGGGCGAGGAAACCGAATTCGCCAAGCGCGCGAAGAAAGACAAACTGTACGATTGACCGCCGCCCGCGCGCCGCGCGGGGGCAGGAGTGACGGAAGACGATGGACGACGAGCGTGACAAGGCCATGGCCCGCAAGGGGCGGATCACCGGGGTGGTGATCGCCCTGGCCGCGCTGTTGTCGCTGCTGGCACCCTGGATCGTGCACAGGCTCGGCCTGCCGATCCGCTACGAGATGCTGATCTATCTCGGCGCCATCGCGGCCTTTCTCTGGGCCTTCGTCAACATCTATCAACTCTGGCGCATGCGCCAGGACAGCCAAGGGTAGCTCTCATGCTCAAGGACCAGGACCGGATCTTTACCAACCTCTACGGGATGCATGACCGCTCGCTCAAGGGCGCGATGGCCCGTGGCCATTGGGACGGGACCGCCGGCATCATCGGCAACGGACGCGACTGGATCATTCAGCAGATGAAGGATTCGGGGCTGCGCGGGCGCGGCGGCGCGGGCTTTCCCACCGGGCTGAAATGGTCCTTCATGCCGAAGGAGAGCGACGGTCGCCCGGCCTATCTGGTGATCAACGCCGACGAATCCGAGCCCGCGACCTGCAAGGACCGCGAGATCATGCGCCACGATCCGCATACGCTGATCGAGGGCGCGCTGATCGCCAGCTTCGCGATGAATGCCCATGCCGCCTATATCTATATTCGCGGCGAATACATCCGCGAGCGCGAGGCGCTGCAGGCCGCCATCGACGAGGCCTATGACGCCGGCCTTCTGGGCCGGAACGCGGCCAAGTCGGGCTGGGACTTTGACCTGTACCTGCATCACGGTGCCGGTGCCTATATCTGCGGTGAGGAAACCGCGCTGCTGGAAAGCCTCGAGGGCAAGAAGGGGATGCCGCGGATGAAGCCGCCATTCCCGGCCGGTGCCGGCCTTTATGGCTGCCCGACCACGGTGAACAACGTGGAATCCATCGCGGTGGCGCCGACCATCCTGAGGCGCGGGCCGGACTGGTTCAGCTCGTTCGGGCGGCCCAACAACCACGGCACCAAGCTGATGGCGCTGACCGGCCATGTGAACACGCCCTGCGTCTTCGAAGAGGCGATGTCGATGCCAGTACGCGAGATCATCGAGCGTCACGGCGGCGGCATTCGCGGCGGCTGGGACAACCTCAAGGCGATCATCCCCGGCGGCGCCTCCTGCCCGGTGCTGCCCAGGGACGCGCTGGAAGACGCGATCATGGATTTCGACTGGATGCGCGAGAACAAGAGCTCCTTCGGCACCGGCTGCATGATCGTGATGGATCAGAACACCGACGTGGTGAAGGCGGTCTGGCGGCTGTCGAAATTCTTCAAGCATGAAAGCTGCGGCCAGTGCACGCCCTGCCGCGAGGGCACCGGCTGGATGATGCGGGTGATGGACCGTCTCGTGACCGGCGACGCCGAGGTCGAGGAGATCGACATGCTGCTCTCGGTCACAAAGCAGGTCGAGGGCCACACCATCTGCGCGCTGGGCGATGCGGCGGCCTGGCCGATCCAGGGCCTGATCCGGCACTTCCGCGAGGAGATCGAGGATCGCATCAAGGCCAAGAAATCCGGGCGCATGGGCGCTATGGCGGCCGAGTGACCGGCCCGGACGAACGACAGGAAACACAGATGACCACGCGCACCCACATCGCCCAAACAACCACCGACGGCCTCGGCGCCGGATCCGGGCGGTCGTGTTCGCCGGTCGGCTGTGCATCCCTTGCGCGGAGGGCAGCGGCATGAGGCGCCTGAGGTTCGAAGAAGGCGCCGACGTGGCGCAGGATATCCGCGACAAATACGCGTTCGACGGTGATCTGCTGGCGTTGTTTTCCGAGAACAAGGGCGAGGTGGTGCACAAATGGCACCACTACATCCCGATCTATGACCGCTATTTTTCACAGTTCCGGGGCGGCAAGGTCCGGTTTCTTGAAATCGGCGTGAACAAGGGCGGATCGCTGCAGATGTGGCGCAGCTACTTCGGCCAGGATGCCACGGTGTTCGGGATCGACATCAATCCCGATTGCGCGAAGTTCGATGGTGAGGCAGGGCAGGTGCGCATCGGCAGTCAGGCCGATCCGGAGTTCCTGAACAAGGTGGTGGACGAGATGGGCGGCGTCGATGTGGTGCTGGACGACGGCAGCCACAAGATGGAACATGTCCGCGCCTCGCTCGAGATCCTGTTTCCGCGGCTGGCCGAGAATGGCATCTACATGATCGAGGATCTCCACACCGCCTATTTCCCGAAATACGGTGGCGGCTATCGCAGCGGCGACAATTTCTTTCGTTACGTCCGGGAACTGATCGATGACATGCACCGCTGGTATCATCGAAAGGGCCTGCGCCATCCGGACCTGGGCGGGCAGGTTTCCGGCCTGCACATCCACGACTCGATCACGGTGATCGAAAAGCAGCCGGTGCACCGGCCAACGCATTCGCGGGTGGGCTGATGGAACATAAGATGATCCTGTCCCGCCTCGCCTCGACCGCACCGAAATCCGCCCGCCGTGGTGTGATGGCCGGGCTGACGGCTGTCTCCTGTCTGCTTTTGCTTGGCGGTTGCAACGCCGACAAGGACAAGCGGATCCTGTTCGACGGCCACTATTTCCGGACCAAGGCCAAGCTGACCGACCGCAAGGTTTCGGCCGCCGATTTCGGCGTCGAGGTCAAGAAGGCCACGCAATCCCTGGACGGTGCACGGGCCGCCGGGGAATATGCCGGAACGCGCTTTTGCATCGCCAACTTCGGCTCGTCGCGCATCGACTGGGCCATCGGCCCGGAAACCGATCCCGGCGAGCTGGTGATCGAGGGCGATACGCTGACTTTCCGCGGGACCTGTCTGAAACCATGAGCATGCAGGCGGCATATCCCCGCCTGCCCGGGTGGCCGTTATTGCATAACGGTGCCCCTGTGGCCTGTGCTGAACGCTCCATATTGGAGGGTTCCGCCATGTCGTTTCTGTCTGCCGTTCTGATTTCCGCCACCTTGCTGCTGGGGCTGCCTGCCGGGGCCGCCGCGGCCAAGCCGCCGCTGCGCGAGGTGCCCGAGATTGCCGACGGCATATTCATGATTGTTGTCGCAAACGAGATTCGCCGCAAATGCGACGATATCGGCGGGCGGCTTCTCAAGGGGATCGCCCGGATCCGCCGGCTCAAGGCCCGGGCGAACGATCTGGGCTATTCCGACGGCGAGATCCGCGCGCTGCTCGACTCCAAGGCGGAAAAGGCCCGGATGATCGAGCGCGGCAGAACATACATGGCCAGCAAGGGGCTGGATTACGACACACCGGGCGATCTGTGCCGGCTGGGTCGGTTGGAAATCGAGAATAACAGCGCAATCGGCGCGCTACTGAGGGCGAGATAGACCATGTCTGACCTGCGCAAAGTCAACATCGACGGAACCGAGATCGAAGTGGACGGGGCCATGACCCTGATCCAGGCCTGTGAACAGGCCGGGGTCGAGATTCCGCGGTTCTGTTATCACGAGCGTCTGTCGATCGCCGGCAACTGCCGGATGTGCCTGGTCGAGGTGGTCGGCGGCCCGCCGAAACCGGCAGCCTCCTGTGCCATGCAGGTCAAGGACCTGCGACCCGGGCCCGAGGGTCAGGCCCCCGTGGTCAAGACCAATTCGCCCATGGTCAAGAAAGCCCGCGAAGGGGTGATGGAATTCCTGCTGATCAACCACCCGCTGGATTGCCCGATCTGCGACCAGGGTGGCGAATGCGACCTGCAGGATCAGGCGATGGCCTATGGCGTTGATTTCTCCCGCTTCCGCGAGGCCAAGCGCGCGGTCGATGACCTGAACCTTGGCCCGCTTGTCGAAACCCACATGACGCGCTGCATTTCCTGTACCCGCTGCGTGCGCTTCACCTCCGAGGTGGCCGGCATCACCCAGATGGGCCAGACCGGGCGCGGCGAGGATGCCGAGATCACCTCCTACCTGGGCGAGACGCTGGACAGCAACCTGCAGGGCAATATCATCGACCTCTGCCCGGTGGGGGCGCTGACGTCGAAACCCTATGCCTTTACCGCGCGCCCCTGGGAACTCACCAAAACCGAGAGCGTGGACGTGATGGATGCGCTGGGATCGAACATCCGGGTCGATACCAAGGGGCGCGAAGTGATGCGCATCCTGCCGCGCAACCATGACGGCGTGAACGAGGAATGGATTTCCGACAAGACGCGCTTTGTCTGGGACGGGCTGCGGCGCCAGCGGTTGGACAAGCCCTATATCCGTGAGAACGGCAAGCTGCGCCCGGCCACCTGGCCGGAGGCGCTGGACAAGGCCGCCACCGCGATCAAGGGCGCCGACAAGCTCGCCGGTCTGGTCGGCGATCTGGCCCCGGTCGAGGCGGCCTTTGCGCTCAAGCAACTGATCGAGGGGCAGGGCGGTGTCGTCGAATGCCGCACCGATGGCGCCCGGCTTCCTTCCGGCAACCGCTCGGCCTATGTCGGCACCGCGGCGATCGAGGATATCGACGCATCCAAGGCGATCCTGCTGATCGGCACCAACCCGCGCGATGAGGCGCCGGTGCTCAACGCCCGCATCCGCAAGGCCTGGATCAATGGCGCGGCGGTCGGGCTGATCGGCGAGGCGGTCGATCTGACCTATGACTATACCCATGTGGGCAGCGACCGTGCCGCGCTGGATGCGGCGGCGGCCAATGCGCATGACATGGCCGACAAGAACCCGGTGATCGTGCTCGGCCAGGGCGCCATCCGCGAGGCCGACGGCGCCGCGGTGATCGCCAAGGCGATGCAGATGGCCGAGGCCACGGGGTCGAAACTGCTGGTACTGCACACCGCAGCGGGCCGGGTCGGCGCGATGGATGTGGATGCCACCACCGAGGGCGGCATGGAGGCGGTCAGTTCCGCCGACGTGATCTACAACCTCAGTGCGGACGAGGTCGAGATCGGCGAGGGCGCCTTTGTCATCTACCAGGGCAGCCACGGCGATCGTGGCGCGCATCGGGCCGACGTGATCCTGCCCGGCGCCGCCTATACCGAGGAGCCGGGGCTTTTCGTCAATACCGAGGGGCGCCCGCAACTGGCGCTTCGGGCGGGCTTTGCCCCCGGCGAGGCCAAGGAAAACTGGGCGATCCTGCGGGCGCTGTCGGGCGAGCTGGGGGCCGCGCTGCCCTATGACTCGCTGGCGCAGCTGCGCCAGGCGCTGGTCGCAGAGGTGCCGCACCTGGCCGGAATCGGCAGCGTGCCGGAGAACGCCTGGCAGCCGCTGGAGGCCGCCCCGCTGGGCAAGGCCGATTTCCGCAACGCGATCCGCGATTTCTACCTGACCAACCCGATCGCCCGCGCCTCGGCTCTGATGGCCGAGCTGAGCGCCAATGCGGCTGCGCGAAAATCCGGGAAACTGGCGGCGGAATGATCCGGGCGATGCTCATATCGCCCCTGGTGCTGGCGGCCTGCGCAATGCAGCCCGGCGGCGCGGTGACGCAGCAAATCCCGCCGGAATACCGCGGCGTCGAGACCCGCCTGCTCGACGGCGATCTGGTGCAGTTCACCGTCGCGATGACCGGCGCCGGCGACAACGCGGACGTGGATGCCTATGCCGAATGTGCGGCGGCGCAATACGCGCTGATCCGTGGCTACGGTTTTGCCCGGCATCTGCGCACAAATGTACAAGAAGAGGGTGGCGTGTGGTCGGCAGATGCTGTTTACACCATCTCGCCATCGCTGCCCCGCGGACTGCGCAATCTCGACGCCGAGGTTGTTGTTGCGCATTGCGCGGAGAACGGAATACCCACGGTGTGAGGACCTATGGCTGAATTCTTTTCCACCCCGGGCGGCATCGCCATCCTGATCCTGGCGCAGGTGCTTGCCGTCGTCGCCTTCGTCATGATCTCGCTTCTGTTCCTGGTCTACGGCGACCGCAAGATCTGGGCGGCGGTGCAGATGCGGCGCGGGCCCAATGTGGTCGGCGTCTACGGGATCCTGCAATCGGTGGCAGACGCGCTGAAATACGTGGTGAAAGAGGTGGTGGTGCCGGCCGGGGCCGACCGAGCCGTCTTTATCCTCGCGCCGCTGACCTCCTTCGTGCTGGCGATGATCGCCTGGGCGGTGATCCCGTTCAACGACGGCTGGGTCCTTTCGGACATTAACGTGGCCATTTTGTACGTTTTCGCGGTCTCCTCGCTCGAGGTCTACGGCGTGATCATGGGCGGCTGGGCGTCGAACTCGAAATACCCGTTCCTCGGCTCGCTGCGCTCGGCCGCGCAGATGATCTCTTACGAGGTGTCGATCGGGCTGATCATCATCGGGGTGATCATCTCCACCGGCTCGATGAACTTTTCCCATATCGTCGAGGCGCAGGACGGTCGGTTCGGGTTCTTCAGCTGGTACTGGCTGCCGCATCTGCCGATGGTGTTCCTGTTCTTCATCTCGGCGCTGGCCGAGACCAACCGCCCGCCCTTCGATCTGCCGGAGGCGGAATCGGAACTGGTTGCGGGGTATCAGGTGGAATACTCCGCCACGCCCTTCCTGCTGTTCATGGCCGGGGAATACATCGCCATCTTCCTGATGTGCGCGCTGACCTCGCTGCTGTTCTTCGGCGGCTGGCTGTCGCCGATCCCGGGCATCCCTGACGGCGTGCTGTGGATGGTCGGCAAGATGGCGTTCTTCTTCTTCCTCTTCGCGATGGTCAAGGCGATCACGCCGCGCTACCGCTATGACCAGCTGATGCGGCTGGGCTGGAAGGTGTTCCTGCCGTTCAGCCTGGTCTGGGTGGTCTTCGTATCCTTCGCCGCGAAATTCGACTGGTTCTGGGGCAGCTTTGCCCGCTGGGCCACGGGGGGCTGACAATGACGCAGATCGATTATACCCGCGCCGCCAAATACTTCCTTTTGGCCGACTTCTTCGTCGGCATGAAGCTGGGGCTGAAATACTTCTTCGCGCCCAAGGCGACGCTGAACTACCCGCATGAAAAGGGTCCGCTCTCCCCGCGGTTTCGCGGCGAGCACGCGCTGCGCCGCTATCCCAACGGCGAGGAACGCTGCATCGCCTGCAAGCTCTGCGAGGCGGTCTGCCCGGCGCAGGCGATCACCATCGATGCCGAACCGCGCGAGGATGGTAGCCGCCGCACCACGCGGTACGACATCGACATGACCAAATGCATTTATTGCGGCTTCTGCCAGGAGGCCTGCCCGGTCGATGCCATCGTAGAGGGGCCGAACTTCGAATTTGCCACCGAGACCCGCGAAGAGCTGTTCTACGACAAGCAGAAACTGCTTGAGAACGGCGACCGCTGGGAGGCCGAGATCGCCCGTAACCTGGAGTTGGACGCGCCCTACCGATGAACGACACGCCCAGAAACCCCTTTGAGGCCATGATGAAGCAGGCCCAGGACATGGCCCGGGCCTTCAACCCGGCGCTGGAGAACTTCAGCCCGAAGGGGTTCGAGGCGCTGTGGCCGACCATGCCGAAGGACGTGATGGAGCTGATCTTCGGGAACGCCTTCAACAAGGGCGGGCTGGATGCCAGGACACGGCTGCTGCTGACGCTGGCGGGGCTGACCTGCCAGGGGGCGCAGGCCGATACGGCGCTGCGCCAGACGGTGCGCCATGCCATCGCGGCGGGTGCGAAGAAACAAGAGATCGTGGAAACGATCGGCCAGATGTCGGTGTTTGCCGGCATTCCGGCCATGACCCGGGCGCTGGAGCTGGCGCAGGAGGCCATGGGCGGCGAGAACGAGGATGACGAAGCATGAGCGTGTTTGCCTTTTATCTGTTCGCGATCAGCGCCGTCGTCGGCGGGCTGTTCACGGTGATCAGCCGCCAGCCGGTGCATTCGGTGTTGTGGCTGATCCTGTCCTTCATCTCTTCGGCGGGGCTCTTTGTGCTGCTGGGGGCGGAATTCGTCGCCATGCTGCTGGTGATCGTCTATGTCGGCGCCGTGGCGGTGCTGTTCCTGTTCGTGGTGATGATGCTCGACGTCGATTTCGCCGAGCTCAAGGCCGAGATGGCCCGCTACATGCCGCTGGCGCTGCTGGTCGGGCTGATCATCCTGATGCAGTTCGTGATGGCCTTTGGCGCCTGGGAGGCGAATTCGGCCGCCGAGGGGCTGCGGGCGCAGCCGATTCCGACGGACATGCACAACACCGAGGCGCTGGGCGCGATCATTTACGACCAGTACTTCATCCTGTTCCAGCTGGCGGGGCTGATCCTGCTGGTGGCGATGATCGGGGCGATCGTGCTGACGCTGCGCCACCGCCAGGACATCAAGCGGCAGGACATCCTGGCGCAGATCTACCGCGATCCGGCCAAGGCGATGGAGTTGCGGGACGTCAAGCCGGGGCAGGGGTTGTAACGCGATGGAGCTGATCGGCCTTGCCCACCTTCTTTTCAGCAAGGTGGGGATTTTCGGGGTCGCGCTGATATGGGGTTTGAAACTGGCAGTGAGCTGGACGCTCTACCGCTGGTGGAAGATCAAACGCACCGCGGTGGCGGTGATCAAGGACTAGGCCGGGCGCGATGATCCGGCAGGCCCCGGTGCAACCGGGACCGACAGACAAGGAACGAACGGGCGCGGGCCCAGAGGGACGACATGATCGGACTTGAACATTATTTGACCGTCGCGGCGACGCTGTTCGTCATCGGAATCTTCGGGCTGTTTCTGAACCGCAAGAACGTGATCATCCTGCTGATGAGCATCGAGTTGATGCTGCTTGCGGTGAACATCAACCTTGTGTCGTTCTCCAGTTTTCTGGGCGATCTGGTGGGCCAGGTCTTTACCCTGTTCGTGCTGACAGTGGCCGCCGCCGAGGCCGCCATCGGGCTGGCGATCCTGGTCTGCTTCTTCCGCAACCGCGGCACCATCGCGGTCGAAGACATCAACGTGATGAAGGGGTAAGAGATCATGGAAACCATTATCCTGCTTGCCCCATTGGTGGGCGCCATCCTGGCCGGCTTCGGCTGGAGGGCGATCGGCGAGACCGCCGCGATGTGGGTGACGACGGGCCTGTTGTTCCTGTCCTGCGTGCTGAGCTGGATCGTCTTTCTCAGCTTCGACGGGGTCACCCAGCATATCGAGATCCTGAAATACATCGAGAGCGGCACGCTTTCGACCTCCTGGTCGATCCGGCTGGACCGGCTGACCGCGATCATGCTGATCGTGGTGACCACGGTGTCCGCCTTTGTGCATCTCTACAGCTTTGGCTACATGGCGCATGATGCCAATTTTCGCGACGGCGAGAGCTACAAGCCGCGTTTCTTCGCCTATCTGTCGTTCTTCACCTTTGCCATGCTGTCGCTGGTGACCGCCGACAACCTGGTGCAGATGTTCTTCGGTTGGGAAGGGGTCGGCGTGGCCTCTTACCTGCTGATCGGGTTCTACTACCGCAAACCCAGCGCCAACGCGGCGGCGATGAAGGCATTTGTCGTCAACCGGGTGGGCGACTTCGGCTTTGCGCTGGGGATCTTCGCGCTGTTCTTCCTGAGTGACAGCATCCTTTTCGACGATCTTTTCGCCGACATGCCGGTTCTGGCCGAGACCAAGCTGACCTTCCTGTGGGGCGAATGGACCGCGACCGAGGTGATCGCGGTGCTGCTCTTCATCGGCGCGATGGGCAAGTCGGCGCAGCTGATCCTGCACACCTGGCTGCCCGACGCGATGGAGGGCCCGACGCCGGTGTCGGCGCTGATCCACGCCGCGACCATGGTGACCGCGGGCGTGTTCCTGGTCTGCCGGATGTCGCCTTTGATGGAGTTTGCGCCCCATGCCGCCGGTTTCGTCACCGTGCTGGGGGCGACCACCGCGTTTTTCGCCGCGACCGTGGGGCTGGTGCAGACCGACATCAAGCGCGTGATCGCCTATTCGACCTGTTCGCAGCTGGGTTACATGTTCGTGGCCGCCGGTGTGGGCATGTACTCGGCGGCGATGTTCCACCTGCTGACGCATGCCTTCTTCAAGGCACTGCTGTTCCTCGGGGCCGGTTCGGTCATCCACGCGATGCATCACGAGCAGGACATGATGAACTATGGCGCGCTGCGCAAGAAGATCCCCTATACCTATTGGGCGATGATGATCGGGACGCTGGCGATCACCGGGGTGGGCATTCCGCTGACCCAGATCGGGTTCGCGGGCTTTCTCAGCAAGGACGCCATCATCGAAAGCGCCTGGGCCGGTGGTTCGGGTTACGGGTTCTGGCTCCTGGTGATTGCCGCTGCGATGACGAGCTTTTATTCTTGGCGGCTGATCTTCCTGACCTTCTTCGGCGAGGCGCGCGGCGACAAGCACACCCACGACCACGCCCATGAGAGCCCGATGACCATGCTGGTGCCGCTGGGCGTTCTCAGCCTGGGCGCGGTCTTTGCGGGGATGCTGTGGTATGGCAACTTTTTCGGTCATGCCGATCAGGTCGGCAAGTTCTACGGTATTCCGGTGGTGCAGGCCGGCGCCCATGAGGAGGCGGCCGCCGAAGGCGCCGCCCACGACGAAGCGGCCACCACCCATGGCGAAGACACCGGTCACGCCGCCGATGCGGGCGAACACCACTATGTCTTTGCCGGGGAACCGGGGCAGGGCGCGATCTACATCGCGCCGGACAACCAGGTGCTGGACGATGCGCACGCGGCACCGAAATGGGTCAAGGTTTCGCCCTTTGTCGCCATGGTGCTGGGCCTGCTGATGGCGGTCTGGTTCTATATCGTGAACCCGTCGCTGCCCGGCCGCCTGGCCGAGAACCAGCGGCCGCTCTACCTGTTCCTCAAGAACAAGTGGTATTTCGACGAGATCTATGACGCCGTGCTGGTCAAGCCGGTCCTGATGCTGGGTCGGCTGCTGTGGAAGCGCGGCGACGGCAGCGCCATCGACGGGTTCCTCAACGGTGTCGCCCTTGGGATCATCCCGTTCTTTACCCGGCTTGCCGGTCGGGCGCAGTCGGGCTTCATCTTCACCTATGCCTTCTGGATGGTGCTGGGGATCGCCGCCCTTGTCACCTGGATGTCGATCGGCGGAGGAGCGCACTGATGGACAACCTTCTTTCGATTGTCACCTTCATCCCGGCGCTGGCCGCGCTGATCCTGGCGTTGTTCCTGCGGGGCGAGGACGCGGCGGCGCAGCGCAACGCCAAGTGGGTTGCAATGTTTGCCACATCGGTCACCTTCCTGGTGTCGCTCGCGATCTATTCCGGCTTTGATCCGGCCGATACCGGATTCCAGATGGTGGAAGAGGGCGAATGGCTGCTGGGCCTGAAATACAAGATGGGCGTGGATGGGATCAGCGTGCTCTTCGTTTTGCTGACCACCTTCATCATGCCCCTGAGCATCCTGGCGAGTTGGCAGGTCAAGACCCGCGTCAAGGAATACATGATCGCCTTTCTGCTGCTGGAAACGCTGATGCTGGGCGTGTTCATGGCGCTGGATCTGGTGCTGTTCTACCTGTTCTTCGAGGCGGGGCTGATCCCGATGTTCCTGATCATCGGCATCTGGGGCGGCAAGGACCGGATCTATGCCAGCTTCAAGTTCTTCCTCTACACTTTCCTCGGCTCGGTGCTGATGCTGGTTGCGATGGTGGCGATGTTCGCCGATGCCGGCACCACCGATATCGAGATGCTGCTGGCGCATGAGTTCGCCTCGGACGGTTTCTCGGTGCTGGGCTTCCATGTGCTCGGCGGGATGCAGACGCTGCTGTTCCTGGCCTTTTTCGCCAGCTTCGCGGTCAAGATTCCGATGTGGCCGGTGCACACATGGCTGCCGGACGCGCACGTCCAGGCGCCGACCGCCGGATCGGTCGTGTTGGCCGCGATCATGCTCAAGATGGGCGGCTATGGCTTCTTGCGGTTCAGCCTGCCGATGTTCCCGGTCGGCTCCGAGGTGATGGCGCCGCTAGTGCTGTGGATGAGCGCGATCGCGATTGTCTACACCTCGCTGGTGGCGCTGGTGCAGGACGACATGAAAAAGCTGATCGCCTACTCGTCGGTGGCGCACATGGGCTTTGTCACCATGGGCATCTTCGCCGCCAACCAGCAGGGGCTCGACGGGGCGATCTTCCAAATGGTCAGCCACGGGTTCATCTCTGCCGCGCTGTTCCTCTGTGTCGGCGTCATTTATGACCGCATGCACACCCGCGATATCGACGCCTATGGCGGGTTGGTGAACCGGATGCCGGCCTATGCGCTGGTGTTCATGTTCTTCACCATGGGCAATGTCGGCCTGCCGGGCACCTCCGGGTTCATCGGTGAATTCCTGACCATGATGGGCGCCTTCCAGGTCAACACCTGGGTCACAGCCGTGGCGGCCTCGGGGGTGATCTTCTCGGCGTGTTACGCGCTCTGGCTCTACCGGCGGGTGGTGTTCGGCGACCTGATCAAGGAAAGCCTGAAGACCATCCAGGACATGTCGGCGCGCGAAAAGTGGATCTTTGCCCCGCTGGTGGCGATGACCCTGCTGCTGGGCGTCTACCCGTCGCTGGTGACCGACATCATCGGACCCTCGACCACTGCCCTGATCGATAAATTTGACACTGCGCTGGCCGCGGCCGAGGCCGCCACCCAGCACGCCTCGAACTAAGGGAGCCGGACAGATGATCCAGGCCGATCTCACCGTTATCCTGCCGGAAGTCGTTCTGGCGGTTTACGCCATGCTGGCGCTGATCGTGGCGGTCTATACTTCCAAGGACCGGCTCGCACCGACGCTGGTCTGGACCACGGGGGCGCTGATGGCGCTTCTGGGGCTGTGGATCATGACAGGGCCGGGCGGCACCCGTGCGGCTTTTGGCGGCATGATCCTGGACGACGGGTTCGCCCGCTTCGCCAAGGTGGCGATCCTGTTCTCGGCCGCCGCCGTCCTGGTGATGAGCCAGGAGTACATGTCGCGCCGCGGTCTGCTGCGGTTCGAGTATCCGCTGCTGGTGGCGCTGGCCGCGGTGGGCATGATGGTCATGGTCAGCGCAAGCGACCTGATGGTGCTCTACATGGGGCTGGAGCTGCAGTCGCTGGCGCTTTACGTCGTGGCGGCGCTGCGCCGCGACAGCGTGAAATCGACCGAGGCAGGGCTCAAGTACTTTGTGCTCGGCGCGCTGAGTTCGGGTCTGCTGCTCTACGGGGCGTCGCTGGTCTATGGTTACGCGGGCACCACGCTGTTCAGCGGCATCATCCAGACCGCGCAGCATGGTTCGGTTTCGGTGGGCCTTCTGTTCGGGCTGGTGTTCCTGATCTCGGGCATGGCTTTCAAGGTTTCGGCGGTGCCGTTCCACATGTGGACGCCGGATGTCTACGAGGGGTCGCCCACGCCGGTGACCGCGTTCTTCGCCACCGCGCCCAAGGTTGCCGCGATGGCCCTGATCGCGCGGGTTCTGCATGACGCCTTCGGCAATGCCGTGGCAGACTGGAGCCAGGTGATCGCGCTGCTGTCGCTGCTGTCGATGTTCCTCGGCGCCGTGGCCGCGATCGGCCAGCGCGACATCAAGCGCCTGATGGCCTATTCCTCGATCGCGCATATGGGCTATGCGCTGATGGGACTGGCGGCTGGCACCGCCTTTGGCGTGCAGTCCATGCTGATCTACATGGCGATCTACGTGACCATGAACCTTGGCACCTTTGCATTCATCCTGATGATGGAAAAGGACGGCAAGCCGGTGACGGACATCCGCGCCCTGAACATGTATTCCAAGCGCGAGCCGGGCAAGGCGCTGGCGATGCTCATCCTGATGTTCTCGATGGCCGGCGTGCCGCCGATGCTGGGCTTCTTCGGGAAGTTCTATGTGCTGCGCGCGGCCTATGAGGGCGGGCTGGCCTGGCTGGCCATCGCCGGTGTGGTCGCCTCGGTGATCGCCGCCTTTTACTATCTGCGCATCGTCTACTACATGTATTTTGGCGAGGAGGGCGAAGAGCTGGACACCCATTCCTCTCCGGTGCTCTGGGTGGTGCTGACCGGTGCCGCGGCGATGATGCTGCTGGGCATTGTCAACATGTTCGGTGTCGAGGGGGCGGCCGCGGCCGCGGCGGCAACGCTTGTCAACTGATCCCTTTCAGAAGGTCCGCGGCCGCCGGAGCGCTCTGGCGGCCGTATCCGTTCCGGGGCAGGGCGCATGACGGACTGGCCGGATGGTTACGGGCGCCGTGTGCTTGACGAGGTGGACAGCACGCTGAACGAGGCGGCCCGGATCGCGCCGGACCTCGCGGCGCCGGAATGGATCCTGGCCCGCCGCCAGACCGCGGCGCGCGGTCGCCGAGGCCGCGGTTGGGTCAGCCCCACCGGCAATTTCGCCGCCACGCTGGTCCTGCGCCTGGACGGCCCGGCGCAGCAAGCGGCCCTGCGCAGTTTCGTCGCCGCCCTGGCGCTGTTCGATGCCTGTGTCGCGGTGACCGGGCGGCCCGACGGGTTTTCGCTGAAATGGCCCAACGACGTGCTGCTGAATGGCGGCAAACTGGCCGGCATCCTGTTGGAGAGCGCAGGAGGCGGTGGTGGGGCGATGCCGCTGTTCATCGGCGTAGGTGTCAACCTGTCCGAGGCACCGCCCGCCGATCTGGTCGAGGCGCGCGCGCTGCGGCCGGTGTCGCTGGCCGGGGAAACCGGAGTCCGGGTCGGCCCCGAGGATTTCCTGACCGAACTGGCCGCCGCCTATGCCCGGCATGAGGCGCAGTTCGCATCCTTTGGCTTTGCCCCGATTCGCGAGGCCTGGCTGTCCCGCGCGGCGCGGCTGGGGCAGCAGGTCACGGCGCGCACCGGCAATGCCGAGACGGTCGGCACCTTCGAGACGGTGGACGCCGAGGGGCAGCTTGTTCTAATGACCCCGGCAGGGCGGGTGCGCATTCCTGCGGCCGACGTCTTTTTCTGAAACGCGAGGGGGAAGACCCATGCTTCTGGCCATCGACTGCGGCAACACCAATACCGTGTTCTCGATCTGGGACGGTGAGACATTCCTTTGTACCCTGCGCACCTCGACCCACCACGCGCGCACGGCGGATGCCTATTTCACCTGGTATTCGACGCTGGTGAAACATTATCAGATCGAGGCGGATATTACCGAGGTGATCATTTCGTCGACCGTGCCGCGGGTGGTGTTCAACCTTCGGGTTTTCGCCGACCGTTTCTTTGGCTGCCGCCCGCTGGTGGTGGGCAAGCCCGAATGCCTGCTGCCGCAACAGCCGCGTGTCGATGCCGGAACCCAGGTCGGCCCCGACCGTCTGGTCAATTCCGCCGGTGCATTCGACCGGCATGGCGGCAACCTGATCGTTGTAGATTTCGGAACCGCCACTACATTCGACGTGGTAGGCCATGACGGCGCCTATGTGGGCGGCGTGATCGCGCCAGGGGTGAACCTGAGCCTCGAGGCGCTGCACATGGCCGCGGCGGCCCTTCCGCATGTGGATATCGCCAAGCCCCAGCGCGTGGTGGGCACCAATACGGTGGCCTGCATGCAATCGGGCGTGTTCTGGGGCTATGTCGGCCTGGTGCGCGAAATCTGCGCCCGGATCAAGGCCGAGCGTGACCAGACCATGAAAGTGATCGCAACCGGCGGGCTGGCGCCGTTGTTCCAGCAGACCGAGGCGCTGTTTGACGTCTTCGAAGATGATTTGACGATGCACGGGCTGACCGTGATCCATCGCTACAACAAGGAAAACGCTACGTAATGAGTGGTAAACAACGATTGATCTACCTGCCCCTGGGCGGGGCCGGCGAGATCGGCATGAACGCCTATGTCTACGGCTATGGCGCGCCGGGAAAGGAACGCCTGATCCTGGTGGATCTGGGCGTGACCTTTCCCGATATGGACGGCTCTCCCGGGGTTGATCTGATCCTGCCCGACGTCACCTGGCTGAAGGACCGCGCCGACCGGCTGGAGGGGATCTTCATCACCCATGCGCATGAGGATCATGTCGGCGCGGTCGGCCATTTCTACCGCGACCTCGGCGCGCCGATCTATGCGCGTGCCTTCACCGCCAATATCGCGCGCGGCAAGATGGACGAGTTCGGCCATCCGGAAGAGGCGGTGCGCACGGTTTCGGCCTGGCCCGAGCAGGTCGAAGCGGGTCCGTTCAAGGTGGGCTTCCTGCCGGTGTCACACTCCATCCCCGAAAGCGCAGGCCTCGTGATCGACAGCCCCGAGGGCCGGGTGATCCACAGCGGCGATTTCAAGCTCGACCCCGATCCGGTAGTGGGCGAACCGTTTGATCCCGAACTTTGGGCCGAGGTGGCAAAGCCGGGGGTGCGAGCGCTGATCTGCGATTCCACCAATGTGTTTTCGCTGCACCCGGGGCGATCGGAATCCGAGCTGGGCCCGGCAATCGAGGAGCTGGTGTCGAACGCCGGGGGCATGGTGGTGGCGACCACCTTTGCCTCCAACGTCGCGCGGGTCAAAACGCTGGCCGAGGCGGGCGAACGCGCCGGGCGGTCCATCGTTCTGCTGGGGCGCGCGATGCGGCGTATGATCGAGGCGGCGGTCGAGACCGGCGTGCTGCGGTCCTTCCCCAAGGTGATCAGCCCGGAAGAGGCGAAGGACATCCCGCGCGATCATCTGCTGTTGCTGGTGACTGGCAGCCAGGGCGAACGGCGAGCGGCCAGCGCGCAGCTTGCGCGCGGCAAGTACCGTGGGCTGGAACTGGCCGAGGGCGACCTGTTCCTGTTCTCGTCCAAGACCATTCCGGGCAACGAGCGCGGCGTGATCCGCATCATCAACCAGCTCAGCGAGAAGGGCGTCGACGTGGTCGATGACAGCTCCGGGGTTTACCACGTCTCGGGGCACCCCAACCGGCCGGACCTGGAGCGGTTGCACCAGATCGTGCAGCCGCAGATGCTGATCCCGATGCATGGCGAGCATCGCCACCTGCGCGCCCATGCCCGCCTGGGCGAGGCGCAGGGGATCGCCTCGGTGGTTGCGGTCAACGGGATGATGCTGGACCTGTCGGGCAATGCCCCCAAAGTGGCCGAATACGTCGAGACCGGGCGCACCTATCTGGACGGGTCGGTCAAGATCGGGGCGCTGGACGGGATCGTGCGCGACCGCATCCGCATGGCGCTGAACGGGCACCTGGTGGTTTCGGTCGTGATGGACGAGCAGGACGAGCCGATCGACGGCGCCTGGGTGGATGCCATGGGGCTGGCTGGAACCGGCACCTCGAACGCGCCGCTGGTGGATGTCCTGGAAGAGGACCTGCGGCAGTTCCTTGGCCGGGCCGGGCGCAAGACCCTGACCGATGACGACAAGCTGGAAGAGGGGTTGCGCCGGGTCGCACGGCAGAGCGCGCTGGCCGAGATCGGCAAGAAACCCGAAGTCACGGTGGTGGTCAGCCGGCTGGGCTGACAGTCGCGTCGTCCGTCGTCTTATGCAAAGAAACGGCGCAGCAAGCTGCGCCGTCCAGGCTTTCGACAGATCAGATTCAGTTTCGGCTAACCGATGCGCCCCCGCCGGAGTGCGAGGCGTCGGAAACACCGCCGCCGCCCAAGGTCGCTGTCGGGAACCAGCCCCCTCCGACGATCCTGTTCTTCTTGACCTTGAGCACCTTCGTCTTGGCTTTGCCGCCATAGCTGTAGGTAACTTTGGCCGCTTTGTCGTCGATTGCGTGAATTTCGTACGTACCAGTCTTCCCGTTGCCCCAGGTCATGTTATAGCTGCCGACAACGGATTGATCGGCGGACATGGCTTGTGCTGCAAACAGCAAGCTGAAACCAGCGGCGGCGATAATTTTTTTCATCATGTTACCCAGTCCATTTTCACTAAAAGAAAAAGGGCAGCTCCGACAGAAGCTGCCCAAGTTAAAAACTAGTGAGATGGGGATGACGCGTCAAACCGGATTACAACCCAAAGCTAATGAAAGCCTTGGCGATTCTTTCCCTGCGTTGGCTGCAACACCTTTGCGTGAAGGCCGAACGCTCTCAGCGTGTCAGCCGGCGCGGCGATCATCGAAGCTGAGCGCGATGAAACTGGGCATGTGATCGCCCATGCCGACCACGTTGCTGCTCTTCCTGTCGCCCCGGTCGCTGCGGCTGCGCGCGCTGCTGGATTTGCGCGACGGCTTGGGGCCGCGATCTTCGTCACGGGCCGCGGGTTCGGGCGCGGGGTCACGAGGCGCCGGTTGGGGCCTGGCTGCGGGCGCCTCGGCCGGGACCTCCGCCGCGCTTTCCTTCTTGGAGCGGGGCGATTTCGCCGGTCGCGGCACGGACTCTTCCGCCGGTTCGGGGCGTGCGGAGCCCAGCGGGTTTTCCAGCCGCGGAATTTCCTTTTCCACCAGCCGCTCAATCGCATCCAGCGCCTTTTCGTCGCGCGGAACGCAGATCATCATCGCCTTGCCGTCGCGTCCGGCACGGCCGGTGCGGCCGATCCGGTGCACGTAATCCTCGGCATGGCCGGGCACGTCGAAGTTGAACACATGGCTGACGCTCGGCACGTCCAGCCCGCGCGCGGCCACGTCCGAGGCGATCAGGAACCGCAGCGATCCCTCGCGGAAGCCGTCCAGGGTGCGCGTGCGCTGGCTTTGGTCCAGATCGCCGTGGATCGGGGCGGCGTCATAACCGTATTGCTTGAGCGATTTCGCGACGATATCCACATCCGTCTTGCGGTTGCAGAAGATGATCGCGTTGGTGCATTTGTCGCCCTCGCCGTCGATCATCGCGCGCAGCAGCTTGCGTTTCTCGCTGGCCTCGCGGTCCTTGCGCGACGCCTTGAAGATCACCACGCCTTGCTCGATGTTTTCGGCGGCGGTGGCCTGGCGGGCGACCTCGACCCGGTCGGGGTTGGACAGGAAGGTGTTTGTCAGCCGCTCGATCTCGGGCGCCATGGTGGCGGAGAAGAACAGGGTCTGCCGGGTGAAGGGCGTGAGCGAGAATATACGCTCGATATCGGGGATGAACCCCATGTCGAGCATGCGGTCGGCCTCGTCCACGACCATGATCTCGATGCCGGTCAGCAGCAGCTTGCCGCGCTCGAAATGATCGAGCAGCCGTCCCGGCGTGGCGATCAGAACATCGACGCCCTTGTCGATCAACGCATCCTGCTCCTTGAAGCTGACGCCGCCGATCAGCAGCGCCTTGGTCAGCTTGACGTGCTTGGAATAGGTATCGAAGTTCTCGGCCACCTGGGCAGCGAGTTCCCGTGTGGGACACAGCACAAGGCTGCGCGGCATGCGCGCCCGCGCCCGGCCGCGCGCCAGCAGGGTGATCATCGGCAGCGTGAAGCTGGCGGTCTTGCCGGTGCCGGTCTGGGCGATGCCCAGCACGTCGCGACCCTGGAGCGCGGGCGGGATCGCCCCCGACTGGATCGGTGTGGGCGTTTCATAGCCGGCCTCTTCGATGGCCTTGAGAACCTTCGGGTTGAGATTCAGATCAGTAAATTTTGTCATGTGTTTCCGCGTTTCGCGGACATCGACATGGCCCGCGCGTCTGGTGTGGGCCGGACCCGGATGGTCCCGCGTCTTGCGCATGATAGCCCTGCACGCCGCATAGCAAAAACCCGAGGGCCGGTCAAACAGAGTCACCACACGCGGGCAATCGCCGCAGGATTGGGGGCTTTTCGAAACAATAAAGTGAAATTTCCAGAACTGTTCGCGAACCGATAACGTCCCGGCTGGCGGCGGAGTGTCGGGCCATAAAGCTGTTTCGGCGCGGATGTACAGATATTCTGAAATTAGCATTTCTTCTCGTCAACCTCCTGCCGTACACTTCGGGTCGTGGCGGGTTCGGGACCAGGGGATTGGCACCTGCAACAGCGGACACGACGCCGCGACGCGGACGGGAGGACCACATGGCGACGATAACCGGAACTACCGGGACGGACGTTTTGTCCGGAACGCCGGGGGACGATCTGTTCCAAACCGATGGCACGGACGTCGCGGGCGAGGCCGACATTCTCAGCGGGCTCGATGGTGCCGATACCTATTCCGCATCGGGCGGG
>Ga0070729_10002957_pt1 | contig 20653 bp, 20 predicted proteins | sample tdDd472_FD_66725 | JGI IMG/M metagenome (GOLD analysis project Ga0070729, IMG submission 66725) | Marine sediment microbial communities from the Atlantic coast under amendment with organic carbon and nitrate - tdDd47.2 | ecosystem: Environmental > Aquatic > Marine > Coastal > Sediment | place... | reverse complement strand
ACGGCCGAGGCCGCCGACAGCCGCCGCGTCCTCGACCGGGTCATGGAAAGGATCGCGCCCTTCCTGGCCCCGCTGACAGCGACCCCTTCGGCCGATGCGCGCCCCTGACTTCTGGCGCGCGCCGGCCCACCCTCTCGCCCGGGCGTTGGCGCCCCTGGCCTGCGCTTACGCCGCCGCCGGCCGTCTGCGCCGCCGATGGATGCGCCCCGACCGCGCCGCCGTCCCGGTGCTCTGCGTCGGCAATCTGACCGCCGGGGGCGCCGGCAAGACGCCGACCGCCCTGGCGCTGGCCCGCCATCTGCTGGCAGCGGGCCGGCGGCCCCATTTCCTGACCCGCGGCTATGGCGGGCGGCTGTCGGGGCCGGTCGCGGTCGATCCGGCCGCCCATGAGGCCCGCCAGGTGGGCGACGAGGCCCTTCTGCTGGCCGCCGTCGCGCCCTGCTGGGTGGCGCGGGACCGGGTGGCCGGGGCGCGCGCGGCCATCGCCGCCGGCGCCGATATCCTGGTCATGGATGACGGGTTCCAGAACCCCTCGCTGGCCAAGGACCTGTCGGTGATCGCCGTCGATGGCGGCTACGGGTTCGGCAACGGGCGCTGCCAGCCGGCCGGCCCCTTGCGCGAGCCGGTCGCCGCCGGCCTGGCCCGCGCCGACGCGGTGGTGCTGATCGGCGCCGACACGACCGGCGCCGGCGCCGCGCTGGCCGGCGGGCCGCCGGTCTTCCATGCCCGCTTGGCACCGGGACCGGAGGCCGAGACCCTGGCCGGGAAACGCGTCCTCGCCTTCGCCGGCATCGGCCGGCCGGGGAAATTCTTCGCCAGCCTGGCCGAGATCGGCTGCGATGTCGTCGAGGCGCGCGGCTTCCCCGACCACCACCCCTACGCGCCGGACGACATCATGGCGCTGTGCGAGGACGCGCAGGCGGCCGGCGCCTTGCCCGTCACCACCGAGAAGGATTTCGTTCGCCTGACGGCCGACGCGCGGCCGATGGTCCGCACCTTGTCGGTCGCCCTGGAATGGGAGGAGGCCGATGCGCCGGCGCGAATTCTCGCGCCGCTCCTGGACGCGGCGGGGGCGGCGGCCGGGCCGGCTGGCCACGGCGAGCGCGGCGCATGACGACCCGAACGGCATGGCGGCACATCCGGCGGACGGCGGCGCCGGGCGCGCTTCTGGCCGCCGCCCTCCTCGCCGGCTGCGCCGGCAGCGGCCTCGACCTCGCGCGCATGGCGCCGCCCGACCCCCATCCGGGCGCCTTCCAGGTCTGCCACGGCTATGGCTGCCGGCTGCGCACCCAGGCGGTCCTGGACGGCGACCAATGGGCGCGGGTCCGGGCGCTGTTCGCCGATCCGGCGGCGGACGCCGCGACCGAGCGCGCCCGGATCGCCCGCGCCGTCGGGCTGATCGAGGGCTTTGTCGCACCTCAGGCGGGCACCGGCGACGACAAGCCGGAAGCCGCCTTCCTCAGCTTCGCGCCCGGCCAGCTGGACTGTATCGACGAAGCCGTCAACAGCTCGACCTATATCGCGCTGCTGGAACGGGACGGGCTGTTGCGCCGGCATGTCCTGGACCTGCCGGTCCGGCGCGGCTATCTGGTCGACGGCGCCTGGCCCCACAACAGCGCCGTGGTGCGCGAGATCGACACCGGCCGTGCCTACGCCGTCGATTCCTATTTCCGGCCCAATGGCGGCCCCGCCTGGATCGTTCCCGTCGAAACCTGGCGGGCCGGCTGGCGCCCGGAAGACGGGGCGCCGTCCTAAACCGCCGTCAGCTTCCCTTTTTCGACATCGGCCCGGCGGCGAGGGCGGGGTCGAGGCGGACATCGAACAGGCTGACGCCCCAATGCAGATGCGGGCCGCTCGCCCGGCCGCTGGCGCCCACCGCCCCGATCCGCTGGCCGCGCGCCACCAGATCGCCGACCTCGACCGCGATTCGGCTCAGATGGGCATACACCGTCGCCAGCCCGTGGCCATGGTCGATCATCACCGTCTTGCCGGTGAAGAACATGTCCGGCGCCGCCACCGTCACCCGGCCCGGCGCCGCCGCCGCCACCGGGGTGCCGGTGGGCGCCGCGATATCGGTGCCGGAATGGGGCGCGCGGGCCTCGCCGTTCAGCACCCGCTGGGAGCCGAACACGCCGCTGATCCGCCCCCGCACCGGCCAGTCGAGGCCGCCGCGGAACCAGGCGCTGGCGCTGTCGCGCGCCCGCGCCGCGCGGATGAGGGCCGTATCGGCCCGGATCCGCGCCAGATCCTCGGGCCGGGGCGTCACCTTGCGCGGCGGCAGGCCGTCGATGCGGGTGATCTTCCAATCGCGGGCGGCGACGGTCAGCTCCCGGCGCAGGACCCACCCGTCCGCGCCCGCGATTTCCAGCACCGCGCGCGGGCCGGCGTCGCGCCCGAAGCCGAGCAGGAACAGCCCGTCCTCGGTCGTCCGAACCGGGCGCCCGTCCAGGCGCACCCGCGCGCCGGGCGCGGTCCGTCCGACCACCAGCCCGCCTTGCGACAGGGCCCCGTCCAGCGTAAGCGGCATCTCCGCCCGGCCGGTGCCGGCCAGCGCCAGGAAGGCCAGCACGGCCCCCAGGAGACGTCGTTTCACAGCAGGCGTCCCTGATCCTCGTCCTCGGCGGCGGCGGACCGGCGGCGGCGCGGTCGGGGGCCGGGCGCGCCGTCGACGGTGGCGGCGATATCGCCGTCCCGGAACTGGATCGACAGGCCCATGCCGGGCCGGGTCGCGGCGGCGGCCGTCACCGCCGCGCCGTCGGCGTCGCGGACCAGGGCGAACCCGCGTTCCAGGACCCGAGCGTAAGACGCGCTCTCCAGCAGCCGGCTCAGAGTCTCCAGCCGCCGCTCCCCGTCCGCCAGGGCGCGGCGCCCGGCCCCGGCAAGCCGGGCGCCCAGCGCGTCGGCGGTCTCGCCGCCCCAGCGGACCCGCTCGCGCAAAGGCCCGGCGCGCAACCCCGAGGCCGTCGCCTTCAAGGCCCCGGCGCTCTCGCCCAGCCGATGACGGGCGTCGGCGGTCAGGCGCTGGGAAAGCTGGGCGAGGCGATGGCCGGAATCGGCCAGCCTTTCGCGGGGATGCGGCAAGCGGGCGCCCCATTCGGCCGCCCGCCCCGCCTGGCGGTCGATCAGGCGGCCCGGCGCGTTGTGCAGCCGCGCGGTCCAATCGTCCAGCCGCTGGGTCGCGGTCTCGACCAGGGTCGCCGCGTCGGGCAGACCCCGGGCGAGGCCGGCGACATGCAGGCGCCGCTCGTCCAGCCCCCGGGCCATGGTCCGCAGCAGCCGGGATTCGGCGTCCAGGACAGCGGCCCGCAGCTCGGCGCGGACGGGGACGGCGATCTCGGCGGCGGCGGTCGGCGTCGGCGCCCGGCGGTCGGCGGCGAAATCGATCAGGGTCGTGTCGGTCTCGTGCCCGACGGCGGAGATCAGCGGGATCTCGGACGCGGCGGCGGCGCGGACCACGATTTCCTCGTTGAAGGCCATCAGGTCCTCCAAGCTGCCACCGCCGCGCGCGACGATCACAAGGTCGGGCCTGGGCACCGCGCCGTCCGGGGCCAGGCGGTTGAACCCGGCGATGGCCGCGGCGATCTGGGCCGCCGCGCCCTGGCCCTGGACCGAAACCGGCCACAGCAGCACATGGCGGGGGAACCGGTCGGCCAGCCGGTGGAGAATGTCGCGGATGACCGCGCCGGTCGGCGAGGTGACAACCCCGATCACCCGGGGCAGGAAGGGCAGCGGGCGCTTGCGCGCGTCGTCGAACAGCCCTTCCGCCGCCAGCTTCTTGCGCCGGTCCTCCAGAAGCTTGAGCAGCGCGCCCTCGCCGGCCACCTCGATCGCCTCGACCACGATCTGGTAGCGCGATCGCGGCGCGTAGGCGGTGATCCGCCCGGTGCAGACGACTTCCAGCCCGTCCTCGGGCGCCACCGACAGGCGCCCCGCGACCCCCTTCCAGCAGACCGCGTCCAGGACCGCGTCCTCGTCCTTGAGACTGAAATACAGATGCCCGGACCGGGCCCGGGTGAAGCCCGAGATCTCGCCGCGTACCCGCACCCGGCCGAAGCGTTCCTCCAGGGTCCGCTTCAGCGCGCCGGCCAGTTCGCCGACCGTCAGTTCGGGCAGGTTATGCGCGTCCGTCGCCGCGCCGGTCGCGGGGATCTCGGTCATCGGCCGCTCTCTATGACGCCAGTTTCACGATGCCGGTTTCATGATACAAGACCGGCGCCCGCCCGAGCCAGGGCGAAGGGCGCCGGCGACGCCGCAAAATCGTCCGGGCGCCGAACCGGATACGGACGTGGAGGGAATCGAGAATGCGGGTCATGGTGGTCGGATCGGGCGGACGCGAGCATGCGCTGTGCAAGGCCATCGCCGACTCCCCGCAATGCGAGGCCCTTTACTGCGCGCCCGGCAATGCCGGCATCGCCCGGATCGCCGACTGTATCCCGATCTCCGCCGAGGATATCGACGCCATCGCCGCCGCCGCCGCCAACCGCCGGATCGATTTCGTCGTCGTCGGGCCCGAGGCGCCGCTGGTCGCCGGCCTGGTCGACCGGCTGGAGGAAGACGGCATCGCCGCCTTCGGCCCAAGCGCCCAGGCCGCGATGCTGGAAGGCTCGAAGGGCTTCATGAAGGAGTTCTGCGCCCGCCACGACATCCCGACCGCCGCCTTCGGCCGGTTCGCCGACGCCGACGCGGCCAAGGCGTTCGTCGCCGAGCGCGGCGCCCCGATCGTCGTCAAGGCCGACGGGCTGGCGGCGGGCAAGGGAGTGATCCTGGCCCAGACCGTCGCCGAGGCCGAGGACGCCATCGACGCGATCATGTCCGACCGGAAGTTCGGCGACGCCGGCAACGAGGTGGTGGTCGAGGAGTTCCTGACCGGCGAGGAGCTGAGCTTCTTCGCCCTGGTCGACGGCGAGACCGCCCTGCCGCTGGCCTCGGCCCAGGACCACAAGGCGGTCGGCGACGGCGACACCGGCCCCAATACCGGCGGCATGGGCGCCTATTCCCCGGCCCCGGTGATGACCGACACCCTGGCGGAAGAGATCATGACCCGAATCGTCCGCCCGACGGTCGCCGGCATGGCCGCCGAGGGGTACCCCTACAAGGGCGTCCTGTTCGCCGGGCTGATGATCGACGCGGCGGGACCGAGGCTCTTGGAGTTCAACGTCCGGTTCGGCGACCCGGAATGCCAGGTCCTGACCGCGCGCCTCAAATCCGACCTGCTCGACGCCCTGGTCGCGGCGCGGGAAGGCACGCTCGACCGAACGGCCCTGGTCTGGCAGGATGACGCGGCCTTGTGCGTCGTCATGGCGACCCGGGGCTATCCCGGCGCCTATCCCAAGGGCAGCGAGATTCGCGGCCTGGAACGCGCCGAGGCGATGGCGGGGGTGACCGTGTACCATGCGGGCACCCGGGCCGAGGACGGGCGCGTCCTCGCCGATGGCGGGCGCGTCCTGGGCGTCACCGCGCTGGGGCCGAGCGTCGGCGAGGCGAAGCGGCGGGCCTACGCGGCCGTGGACGCGATCGACTGGCCCGAGGGGTTCTGCCGGCGCGACATCGGCTGGCGCGCCGTCGAGCGGGAGACATAAACGCCGGGTTCGCGCGACCGCCGGCGCCGCGACAAGAAGAGGCCACAAGAAGAGGCCACAAGAAGAGGGAGCAAGCCCCCATGGAAGGAAGCGCCGCCACGGCCTCCGACATCCACCATCCCTTCGCCCGGCCGCCGGCCACGGGAACGACCATCGAGGTCGCGCCCGGCGTTCACTGGCTGCGCATGCCGCTGCCCTTCGCCCTGGACCATATCAATCTGTGGCTGCTGGAGGACGGGGACGGCTGGACCATCGTCGATTGCGGCTACGGGCTGGACGAGGTGAAGCTGGCCTGGGACGAGGTCTTTGCCGCGACCCTGGGCGGCAAGCCGGTCACCCGCCTGCTGGTGACCCATTTCCACCCCGACCATATGGGCCTCGCGGCCTGGCATTGCGATCGCTGGGGCCTGATGCCGGTGATGACCCTGGCCGAATGGCTGTCGGCGAACATGGCGGTCCATGGCCACGCGCCGGCGAATTTCGAGGCGCGGCTCGCCTTCTTCGCCCGCCACGGCGTGCCCGACTCGATCCTGGACGAGATGCGCGCCGATCTGTCGCCCTACGCCCGCGGCGTCCCCGCCCTGCCGGCCGGCTTTCGGCGCATCCGCGACGGCGACGAGATCGAGATCGGCGGCCGGACCTGGCGGACGATCACCGCCCAGGGCCACGCGCCCGAGCATGCCTGCTATTACTGTGCCGAGATCGGCGTGTTGATCTCCGGCGATCAGATCCTGCCCAAGATCACCCCTAATATCAGCGTTGCCTATTCGGAGCCCCTGGCCGATCCGCTGGCGCTGTATCTGGACTCGCTGGCGACTTTCGAGCCCCTGCCGGCGGACACCCTGGTCCTGCCCTCCCATCAGCGTCCCTTCACCGGGCTCCAGGCACGCCTCGCCGGGCTCGCGGCGCATCACGAGGCGCGCCTCGCCGACGCGCTGGCGGCCTGCGAGACGCGCGGGCATACGGCGTTCGAGCTGCTGCCGGTCCTGTTCCGGCGCAAGCTGGACACCCATCAAACCAGCTTCGCGATCGGCGAGAGCCTCGCCCATCTGCATCATCTGGTCACCCGCGGACGCATCCACCGGGACATCGACGCGGACCGGCGTATCCGCTTTCACCTTTCGGACTGACCGCAATTGGGGGGAACCGATGCGACGAACGGATAGAACGGATTGGGCGCGGGTCGGCGCGGCGGGGATCGCCATGCTCGCCATCTTCGCCCTCGCTTTTCCCGGCCCGGCGCGCGCCCAGTTGGCGACACCCGATCTCGGGGCCCAGGCCGACTTCGAATGCCGCCGCGGCGAGGCCGAACCCTTCCCGGTCGCCTGGGACGTGGTGAAGGTCAGCGGCGGGACGGTCCAGATCGGCGAGCGGATCGGCGGCCGCGACTATTGGCGCGAGGCGCCCGCCTATCTGATCGGCACGACCATCGCCGACAAGCGCCTGGGCGCCGACGGGCCCCGGACGATGATCTACGAGAAGGGCGGTTTCCTGGGAATTGGCAGCGCCTTCGCCGGCCTCGCCAATCTGGAAGTAGGCTCGAAGCTCTCCGGCGAGGTGACCGAAACCCTGCCCGGTGGCGCAAGCCAGGTGTGGCGCTACGAGTTCGAGGTCGAGAAGACCGGCAAGGTCACGGTGCCCGGCCAGGGCGACCAGCTCGTCACGGTGGTCGTCGAGCGGCGGCGGTCGGCGGACTACGAGTCGGGACGGCGTGTCCTCTACGCCCACGGCTTGGGCATCCCCGTCGGGTTCAACTACCAGGACAGTTTGGGCCATGACGAGCGTTGCCACCTGACCGCCTACCGCCCCGCCGGCGCCGCGCCGGCCCGAATGAAAGCGGCGAGGATCGGGGCGCCGGAACGTGGCGCGGCGGCTGCCGGAACGGTAAGGACGACCGGCGCCGCGCCGGCGGGCTTTCCCGCCGATATTCGCCGGCTCGCCATCGTCACCGACGACAAGACCTATGAGTTCGACCTCGCCGCCGGCGGCGAGGTCGACTCGAAACTGGTCAAGATCCCGTTGTTCGGCAGGTCCCTGGTCGGCGAGAAGATCGGCGCCGCCTACCTGTCCGACGGCAAGCTGACCATCCTGGTGGAGGACTGATCATGGCCGGAAAATGGATCGACATCGCGGGGCCGCGGCACTGGATCGCGGTACTGGCCCTCGTCCTCGCCCTCGCCCTGCCGGCGGGCGGCGCCCTTGCCAATGCCGATGGCGGCGCCGATGACGAGGCGGAACAGAATTGGGCCCGTCAGACAGTCCTGAGAACTCAGATCGAGCTGGCCAAGGTTCTGATCGTCAATAACGAGCTTGCCCTGCCGATCATGCGGACGAGCGCCGCGATCACCGTCGCCCATCTTCAGGAAAAACTGGCTCAGCTTCAGCGGCGCGAGCAGACATTGATCGCCCAGACCCATGCCCGCTTCCTGCTCACCTGGATGCGCACGAACCCGGTCGGCTTCCAATATGCGATGACCAGCGTCGTCAACATGATGATGTTCGGCCTGTTGACCAACATCGATTGGAGCCGGGCCGACCCGTTCGCCGTCACCACCCTGTACAGTTTCTATGCCCTCGCCTTCCTCAACTTCAGCCAGGCGATGTTCATGGAATGGTGGAACTACAACAAATTCCACATATTGGAAGAGATGGGCATCAATCCCGAGATCGACCGGGCGGGCAACGTCCAGGCCGGGCCGCTGACGCCGGCCCAGCTGTTCGGCGGGCTGCGCAATGGCGACTACGATACGGTCACGCTGGTTCGGAACGGCGAAACCGTGGTTCTGGGCGGCATCCGGGTCCTAAAGGAAAGCGAGACGGAACGGCAACTGCCCTACCTGTCGGACATCCCCTACACGAGCCGCCTGTTCAAGAATGTCGGCATCGCGCGGCGCGACCGCAATTTGATGATCCTGGTCTCGCCACGGATCGTCATCCAGGAGGAGTGACCCGCGCGCGCCCGACGCCGCCGTCGTTCAGCGCCGGGCGCGGAAGAAGTCGGTCAGGAGGTCGGCGCAGGCCGCCTCGGCGATGCCGCCATAGATGTCGGGGCGGTGATGGCAGGTCGGCTGGGCGAAGATGCGCGGCCCGTGCTCGACGCCGCCGCCCTTCGGGTCGTAGGCGCCGAAATAGACCCGGCGCAACCGCGCGAACGCGATCGCCTGGGCGCACATGGGACAGGGCTCCAGGGTAACATAGAGGTCGCAGCCCACGAGACGCGGCCCGCCGACCCGCGCCGCCGCCGCGCGCAGCACCAGCATCTCGGCATGGGCGGTCGGGTCGGCCGACGCCTCGGTGCGGTTGCCGTCCCGTGCCAGGATCTCGCCGGTTTCCGGGCGGACGAGGACACAGCCGACGGGCACCTCGCCCCGCGCCGCCGCCGCCCGCGCCTCGTCCAAGGCCGCCGCCATGAAGCCATTGTCACTCCCGTCCATGGGACGCAGCCTGCCCGCCGGCCCGGCCCCGGTCAAGGAAGGGGACGGACGGGCCGGTTCCACCGCCACCTGCCCGCCCCCGCCGTTGCCGGGACCGGGCGGAACGCCTACATTCCGGCCATGTCCATGCCCCTCATCGGCCTGACCTTGGATTGGGAAGCGCCCGGCGGCTATTCCAAATTCCCCTGGTACGCCTTGCGCGAGAATTACTGCGCGGCGGTCGTCCGCGCCGGCGGGTTGCCGGTGCCCCTGGCCCACGAGGCGGGGCTGGTGGACGCCTTCCTCGATCGTCTCGACGGGGTGATCGTCACCGGCGGCGCGTTCGACCTGGACCCGGCCCTGTTCGGCGCCGCCGAGCGTCATGCCAGCGTCACGACCAAGGACCGGCGGACGGCGTTCGAGCTGGCGCTGACGCGGACGGCGCTGGCCCGCGACCTGCCGCTGCTGGGCATCTGCGGCGGCCAGCAGCTTCTCGCCGTCGCGCTCGGCGGCAGCCTGATCCAGCATATCCCCGACGCGGTGCCGGATGCACTGGCCCACGAGCAGCCGAACCCCCGCGACGAGCCCGGCCACGAGGTGATCGTCGCGCCGGGGACGCGCCTGCATCGGATCGTCGGCCGCGACCGGCTGGCGGTCAATTCGGCACACCATCAGGCGGTCGCCGAGATTCCCGACGGCGTGACCGTCAACGCCCGCGCCCCGGACGGCGTGATCGAGGGGATCGAGACCGGCGCCCATCGCTTCTGCCTGGGCGTGCAATGGCATCCGGAATTCGAGATCACCGACGCCGATAGCCGCCTGTTCCAGGCCCTGATCGAGGCGGCGCGATGACCATGGGCGGCGGCCGGCCGGAAGAATTGCCGGCGAAGGGCGAACGGATCGCCAAGCGTCTCGCCCGCCTCGGCCTGTGCTCGCGGCGCGAGGCCGAGCGTTGGATCGCCGCCGGCCGGGTCGCGGTCGACGGGACCGTCCTCGACTCGCCGGCGGTGCTGGTGGGCGAGACCGCGCGCATCCAGGTGGACGGCGAGCGGGTCGGCGCCGCCGAGCCCACCCGGCTGTGGCGCTATCACAAGCCGCGCGGGCTGGTCACCACCCATGCGGACCCCCAGGGGCGCCCGACCGTCTTCGACGCGCTGCCCGCGGAGATGCCCCGGGTCATCTCGGTCGGACGGCTGGATCTGGATTCCGAGGGTCTCCTGCTGCTCACCAATGACGGGGCCCTGGCCCGACGGCTGGAACTGCCGGCGACGGGCTGGAAGCGGCGCTACCGGGTCCGGGTCTATGGCCGGGTCGACGAGGCCGCGCTCGCCAAGCTCGCCGACGGGATCACGGTCGAGGGCGTCGCCTACGGCCCGATCCAGGCGGTCCTGGAAAGCCGGACCGGCGCCAATTGCTGGCTCGCCGTGTCGCTGCGCGAGGGCCGCAACCGGGAAATTCGCCGGGTGCTGGGCGCCCTCGACCTTCAGGTCAACCGCCTGATCCGCACCGCTTTCGGCCCCTTCCAACTGGGCGGGCTGAAAGCGGGGGCGGTCGCCGAGGTACCGGCCAAGACCTTGCGCGAGCAGTTGGGCGAGGCGGGGTCCGATGCGGATCGTCGCCGGTAGGCATCGGGGCGCGCGGCTCGCCGTGCCCGCCGGTCGCGACCTGCGCCCGACGGCGGACCGGGCCCGCGAAACCCTGTTCAACATCCTCGCCGCCCGGCCCGCATGCCGTCTGGAGGGTGCCTCGGTCCTGGACGCCTTCTGCGGCACCGGCGCCTTGGCGCTGGAAGCGCTGTCGCGGGGCGCGGCGCGCGCCGTCCTTCTCGATCGCGACGGCGCGGCGCTGGCCGCCGCCCGGGGTAATATCGCCAAGCTGGGCGAGGAGACCCGCGCGACCCTGCTGCGCCGCGATATTCGCCGGCCGGGCCGAGCACCCGGCACCGCCGACCTCGTCTTCCTCGACCCGCCCTACGGAAAGGGGCTGGCCGAGATGGGGCTCGCGGCGCTCGATCGCGCAGGCTGGGTCGCGCCGGGAGCGACGGTCGTCGTCGAGATTGGCAGGGCCGAGGAGTTCCGCCCGCCCGCCGGCTATACGGTGGTGGACGACCGTCGGATCGGCGCCGCCAGACTCGTGATCCTGGGCGCGGCCGCGCCGTCGGAGACGGCCGCCTAGCCGTCCTTCTCCCGGCGCTCCAGATCGCGGACGCGGGCCGGCAGGAGCCATTCGCCGGCGAGGCCGACCAGGAACAAAATCCCGCAGAAAAGGGTCGCCAACCCGTACAGCTCCAACCTTTCCGCCAGCGCCGGATCGGCGGTGATCGCCGCTTCCTCCATCCGGGTCATGATCCAGACATAGGGACCGGCGGTCAGCGGCACCGCGACCATCCCGGTCCGCCGCCAGGTCTTGCAGGTGCCCAGATGGATGCGCGCCTTCAACAGCTCGTCACGGGTGTTCAACAGGCGCAGGATGTTCCCGGCGCTCATCACCACCGTCAGCAGCATGATGAAGAAGCCGGCCATCAAGGCCAGCTCGACGATATCAGCGTTCATCGATGGATCTCCCCGCCCGTCCGGCGGGGATCATAGAGGCTCTAGCGCGCCGCTTGAAGGGCCCGCTTGGCGCCGCGCCGTCGCCCCCAGGCCAGCGCCGCCAAGCCGGCGGCGAAGATCGCGATGCCCTTCGGCTCGGGGATCGCGACCGGCACGTAGACGATGCTGTCGATCCAATCGGCGTAATAGGAAACCCGGGTGTCGCCGCCGAACTCGCCGAAGCTGCTGTCCAGCGAGCCGTTGATGTCGGGGCCGGTGCCGCCGCTGGTCAGGCGGATGCCGTACGAGGTGATCCCGGCGATCAAATCGCCAATGAAGGTCGGGCCGCCCGAATCGCCGGGCGCCGCCATCGCCTCCAGCACATCCTCGCCGGCATCCAGATTGCCGTTCGTGTTGGTATCCACATAGACCGGACCGCCCGCGAGGGTCGGCTCGAAGAAGCCGAAGGCGTCGTTCTCGGTGACGCCGGTATCGAAATTGAAATTATCGAAATCGTAATGGAGCTGCGCGCCCGCGACGAAGTCGGTCCCCGCCGTCAGGCCCAGAAAGTCGCCCAGGACCACATCGCCCAAGGCGTCGTAGAAATTGAACCCGACATGCTTGGTGCCGGACCCGACCGTGTCGCCGGTCGCCCCTTCGCCGGTCCGCCCGTAGCCGGCCTTCTCGACGATCTGGCCGACCTCGTCGGTGCCGCGATAGATGTCGTAACGCTGGACGCTGGCATCGACCTCGGCGTTCAGGGTCAGGATGGCGATATCGTTGCCCTCGAAGATGTCGCCCTGCCAATCGTCGTGAACCGTGAAGTCGTTGACGCCGTAGCTGAAATTCCCGCCCGAGGTGTGGAAGGTCGTGGTCGCGCTGTTGGCGTCCAGAACGCCGCCGCCGTTGGTCACGCAATGGGCGGCGGTCAGCACATGCCGGCCGGTGCCCAGCAGCGACCCGGTGCAGCGGAAATTGCCCGTGTTCGTGTTGACGATCAGATCGCCGACCCCGTTATGGGACGGGTTCGCGTCGTAGATCGGATCGGTATGGTCCTGGAAGGTCGTATAGAGGGTGCGGACCTGGTAGCTGATCTCGCCCGCCGTCGCCGCGCCCGGCGCCGCCACCGCGACCAGGGCTGCGGCCACGCCCGCCGCCAGGCCCGTCGCCACTAGGGGCCGCATCAGCGTTTTGATCCTCCGGACCGACAAGGCCGAACTCGGTCTAGACGACATCGATTTACGCACGGACAAATTTACCCTCCAAAGCACCACGCGCCAGCGGCGGCCTCGCAGGCCGCTCCCCCAGCGCGTGGCGACACCCTGTACCAACAGACAGGGGAAGTCAAGACGCCAACCGGCCCTAAACGCCTGTTAACCATAAACTTTCGCGGAAATTCGGGCCCTGGGCGAGCCGGCCCCGGCGGACCGGACCGCCGCCTAGCCGCGGCGCCCGAACAGGCGCTCGATATCGGCGAGCTTGAGCTCCACATAGGTCGGGCGGCCATGGCTGCATTGGCCCGAATGGGGGGTCGCTTCCATCTCGCGCAACAGGGCGTTCATCTCCTCTGCGTTCAGCCGCCGTCCGGCGCGGACGCTGCCATGGCAGGCCATGGTCGCGCAGACCCTGTCCAGCCGCTCCTTCAGGGCCAGCGCCGTGCCCATCTCCGCCAATTCGTCCGCCAGGTCGCGGACCAGCCCGGCGATGTCGGCGACGCCCAGCGCCGCCGGGGTCTCGCGCACCACCACCGCGCCGGCGCCGAAGCCTTCCACCACCAGACCCAGCTCGGCGAGCTCGTCGGCGCGGGCGCCGAGGCGCTCGGCGGCGGCGGCCTCCACCTCCACGACCTCGGGGATCAGCAGCGCCTGGCGGGCAACGCCCTGGGCCGCGAGCTCGCGCTTGATGCGCTCCTGGACCAGCCGTTCATGGGCGGCATGCTGGTCGACGATGACGATCCCGTCCGCCGTTTGGGCAATGACATAGGTACTGTGAAGCTGCGCCCGCGCCACTCCCAGGGGATAATCGGCCGGCATCTCCGCCGGGCGCGCGTCCTCGGCCATGGCCGCCGGCGCCGCCGGCGCGGACTCAAGACCGGGCAAGGGCGCGTAGGCCGCCGCCGCTTCCGCCAGCCCCGCCCCGAACCGGCCGGCACCGCCGCCCGGCCGGGGATAGGCGGCACCGCCGCCGCGCATCGCACCCAGGGCGCCGGCGGCAACCGTCGTCGCGGCCCGGTGGCCGGCCTCGGCAAGCGCGTGGCGCAGGGCGCCGACGATCAGGCCCCGCACCGTGCCGGGCTCGCGGAACCGCACCTCGGTCTTGGCGGGATGGACGTTGACGTCGACCTCCTCGGCCGGCACTTCCAGATAGAGAGCCGCCATCGGGTGCCGGTCGCGGGCGAGCAATTCCTGGTAGGCCGCGCGGAGGGCGCCGGTCAGCAACCGGTCGCGCACGGGGCGGCCGTTGACGAACAGATATTGATGACCGGCGGTGCCCCGGTTCAGGGTCGGCAGGCCGATATGACCGCCGAGCCTGAGCCCCGCGCGCTCGGCCTCGACGGTCAGCGCGTTGTCGGCGAATTCGCGGCCCATCACGGCGGCGAGGCGGGCGAGGCGGGCGTCGAACAGATCGCCGGTCGCGGCGGCGTCCTTGAACAGGGTCCGCCCGTCGGCCGAAAGCGCGAAACCGATGCGCGGATGGGCCATGGCCAGGCGGCGCACCGTGTCGGCGGCATGGGTGGTCTCGGTCCGCGCGGTCTTGAGGAATTTGAGCCGCGCCGGGGTGGCGAAGAACAGATCGGCGAGCTCGACCCGGGTGCCTGCGGCCCGCGCCGCCGGACGCACCGGCCCCTTCGCCCCGCCCTCGACCGCGATCGAGAAGGCGGCGTCGGCGCCTTGGGCCCGGCTGGTCAGGGTCAGGCGGCCGGCGGCGCCGATCGAGGGCAGCGCCTCGCCGCGAAAGCCGAGGGTGTCGATATGCTGGAGGTCGTCGTCGGCGAGCTTGGAGGTGGCGTGGCGCTCGACGGCGAGGGCGAGCTCGTCGGCGGTCATGCCGCAGCCGTCGTCATCGACGGTGATCTGGCGCCGCCCGCCGTCGCGGAGCGTCACCTCGATCCGGGTCGCCCCGGCGTCGATGGCGTTCTCGACCAGCTCCTTGACCGCCGAGGCCGGCCGCTCGACGACCTCGCCGGCGGCGATGCGGTTGACCAGCGCGTCGGGAAGGACCCGCAGCGTCACGGCGCCGCCATCCGGGCGAGATAGGCGCGGGCCAGCTTCTTGCCCTGCTCGACCGCCGGCTGGTCGAAGGCGTCGACGCCCAGCAGGTCGGCGGCGAGGATCGTTTCCAGCATGAAATGCATCATCAGCGCCCCCAGCACCTCCTCGTCCAGGCGCTGGAGGCCGATGCGGCGGGTCGGCCGGCCGTTGGCGATCAACGTATCGGCGGTGGCGCGGGCCTCGGCGTCCAGCAGGTCGCCCATGCGGCGCCCGGCCAGATAGGCGAGCGCGTCATCCTCGGCCAGCGAAGGCGGCACCGCGTCGCCGGCACCGGCGGTATCGAGGGCGAGGACCGTAAACATCTTGTCGCGGGGACCGTCCAGATAGAGCTGCAACTGGCTGTGCTGATCGACGGTGCCCATGGCCCGGATCGGCGTCGTCCCCTTGCCGCCCTTGCCCAGGCTTTCGGCCCAGAGCTGGCGGTACCACATGCCGAATTGGGCGAGCCGGTCCAGATAGGGCATCAGCACCGTCGTCGCCGCACCCCGGGCCCGGTCCAGCCCGACCGCGAGCGCCGCGCCGACCGCGGGCGGACAGTCGCCCGGCGCGGCCCCGGCCAGGACCGGGTCCAGGACCCGGGCGGCGCCGGCGCGCACCGCGCCCGCGTCCAGCCCGGCGATCATCGCCGGCAACAGCCCGACCAGCGACAGGGCCGAAAACCGCCCGCCGACGCCGGGATCATGGTCCAGCACCGGCAGGTCCCAGCGCCCCGCGGCCCGGCGCAGTGGATTGTCGCCGGGCTCGGTGATCACCAGGAAATGGGCCGGCAGGGCCGCCTCGCCCAGCGCCTCGCGCCAGCGCGCCAGGCAGGTGAAGAACTGGGTCAGGGTCTCGGCCGTGCCGCCGGACTTGGAGATGACGACGAACCCGGTCCGCGCCGGGTCCAGGGCGTCGAACAGGGCGCCGAAGCTGTGGGGGTCGATATTGTCCATGAAATGGAGGCGCGGCGCGCCGGGAGGCGGCGCGAAGCCGAAATCGGCCAGGGCCACCAGGGTCTGCCCGCCCAGGCTGGACCCGCCGGTGCCCAGTAGCACCACATGGTCGAACCCCTCGCGGTAGAGGGCCGCCAAGTCGCCGACAGGCGCAAGATCGCCCCGTTCGGCGGGCAGGCGCAGGAGCGGCAGGCTGCCGTCGTCATGGCACGCCCGCACCCGCTCGACCCCGCGCGCGCAATCGGCGAGCAGCTTCTCGAGGTCGGCCAGATCGAGCCCGTTCTCGCCGACCTTGTCGGTCAGGCAGCCGTCGATGTCGTGGGTGTAAAGCATGGTCTCTCGACTTTCCGCCGCCGCGCCCGCGCGTCTCGGCCGCACGCTACCAGACCGGCCCGGCGCCAACCACCCCGCGCCGGCCGCGCCCTAGCCGGGGTCGACTCCCTGCGGCTGGCCGACGACGACGACGGTCAGACCATCCGGGTCCAGCAGCCGCCGGGCAACCCGGCGGATATCGGCCACCGTCACCGCCGAAAGCAGCGCCTTGCGCCGGTCCACATAGTCGATGCCGAGGGAGTCGAGCTGGATGGCGGTCAGCATCGCGGCGATGCCGCCGGTGCTGGTGAAACGCAGCGGATAGGAGCCGATGGAATAGGACTTGGCGTCGGCGAGCTCGGCTTCGGTCACGCCTTCGTCGCGCATCCGCGTCCATTCGCGCCGCACCAGGTCGAGCGATTCGCCGACCCGCGCGTTCTCGGTCGCCACCCCGCCCAGGATCAGCGATCCCGTATCGCGCGGCACCAGGGCGCTGTAGACCGAATAGGCGAGGCCGCGCTTCTCGCGGATCTCGGTCGACAGGCGCGAGGTGAAGCCGCCGCCGCCCAGGATCCGATTCATCAGATAGGCGGCATAGAAATCCGGATCGTCACGGGCGATCCCCTTCTGGCCGAAGACGACGACGCTCTGCGGGACGTCCAGGGGGACGACGATGGTCCCGCCATGGCCCGGCGCGGCGGGCGCGATGTCCGGCAGGTCGGCGCGGGCCGGCAGATCGGCGAAGGCGGCGTCCAGCAACGGCCCGACCTCGTCGGCCCCGATGTCGCCGACGACACTGACGACCAGATTGTCGCGGGCCAGGCGGCGCAGCACGCCGCGCAGATCGTCGGCCGAGATCGCGGCGACACTTTCCGGGGTGCCCTCCAGCGGCCGGCCGTAGGGATGGTCGCCGAACATGACGGCGAACCAGCGCCGGCCCGCGATCCGGCGCGGGCTCTGGGACTGGGCGGACAGATGGCTGAGGATCTGACGACGGACCCGCGCGACCGCGTCTTCGTCGAAGCGCGGCCGGGTCAGGGCCAGGCGCAGGAGGTCGAAGGCCTGGGCGCGGTTCTCGGTCAGGGTCCTGAGCGCGCCGGAGACGCGCTCCACCCCGGCCTCGAAGGAGAGGTCGACCGACAAATCCTCCAACCGCCGCGAGAAGGCCTGGGAGTCCATCTCCCCCGCCCCCTCGGTCAACAATGCCGCGGCCATGTCGGCGAGCCCCGCCTTGCCGTCCGGATCGGCGGCGCCGCCAGCGCCGCGAAAGGCGAACCGCACCGATATCACCGGCACGCCGCGATCGGTGACCAGCCAGGCGCGCAGGCCCGCCGGGCTGACGATTTCGCGGATGTCGGCCCCCGGATCGGCGGCGGCCGGATTGGCGGCGGCCGGCACGGCGAGGGCGAAGAGGGCGGCCAAGAGAAAGAGGACCCGGCGCATGTCTACCCCGTCTCGTCCTCGGGCAGCAGGATGCCGGTCACCGAGCGCGGATCGCGCAGGATCTCGCGCGCCGCGTCCAGGACCGCCGCCCCGTCCACCGCCTGGATCCGCTCCGGCCAGGCCTCGACATCCTCGACGGTCTGGCCGGTGGTCAGGGCGGCGCCCAGGATCTGGGCCCCGGTCTGCAAGCTGTCGCGGGCGAAGACCGCCGCCGCGCGCATGCGCTGCTTGGCGCGGGCGAGCGCGACCGCGTCGATGCCGTCGCGCAGCAGCTTGTCGATCTCGGCCAGGACCAGGGATTCCACCCGCTCGACCGACACGCCGGGCGCCGGGCGCGCATAGATCACGAACCGCGTCTGGTCGAAGGCGTCGCCGTCGTAATAGGCGTCGGCGGCGACCGCCGCCTTCTCCTCGACGACCAGGCGCCGATAGAGGGGGCCGGTCGCGCTGCCGCCCAGAATCTCGGCCAGGACCTCTAGCGCGTCGGCGCGCGCGTTGCCGCCCAAACGACGCCCCGGGGCCAGATAGCTGCGCGACCAGGACGGCTCGCGGACCCGCGAATCGCGGCGCAGGACGCGCCGCGCGGCGCCGTGGGGCGGCTCGCGCAACCGCGCGCGCTCGGGCGCCGGGCGGGCCGGAATGGCGCCGTAATATTTCTCCGCCAGGACGCGCAGCGCGTCCAGGGTCACATCGCCGGCGACGATCAGGATCGCGTTCGCCGGCACATAATGGCGGCGATAGAATTCGAGCGCGTCGGCCTTGGTCAGGGCGCGGATCTCGTGCGCCCAGCCGATGATCGGCCGGCCGTAGGGATGGTTCAGATAGAGGGCGGCGGCGACCTGCTCGGCAAGCAGGGCGCGGGGGCTGTTGTCGGTGCGCGAGCGGCGTTCCTCCAGGACGACGTCGCGTTCCGCCGCCACCTCGGCGTCGGACAGCACCAGGTTCCGCATCCGATCCGCCTCCAGCCGCATCACCGTCTCCAGATGCTCGGCGGCGACATTCTGGAAATAGGCGGTGTAGTCCCGGGCGGTGAAGGCGTTCTCGGTCCCGCCCAATCGGGCGACGGTCTTGGAGAAGGCGCCGGACGGCTGGGTCTCGGTGCCCTTGAACATCAGATGCTCCAGGAGATGGGCGATCCCCGACTTGCCGGCGGGCTCGTCGGCCGCCCCCACCTTGTACCAGACCATATGGCTGACCACCGGCGCGCGCCGGTTCTCGATCAACAGCACCCGCATGCCGTTGGAAAGGGTGAAGCTCTTGGGGTCGAACACGGCGGCGTCCGCCGCGGTCGGGGCGACGGCGAGGAGAACGAGCGCGATCAGGCAAGCGAGGCGCGCCCGCCCGTTCCGCGATCTTCGCGGCGCCGCCACGCGAAAGAGGAATCGGCGCGGCGCGATCATGACGGGATCAGAATATCCCTTCCAGGAAGCCCCGTTCGCGGCGCTTGATGGTCGGGGTTTCGCCTTCGGTGATCGGCTGCCCCAGCGCCTGGGCCTCGCGCAGGCGGCGGGCCTCCTTCTCCGGGTCCAGCACCTTGCCGGGCGGGTCCGGGTCGCGCCAGAACACCAGCCGGTCCGAGAAGGACCGGTCGGATTCGATCAAGGCGGCGCTTTCGCGGTCGATGGTCCGGCGGATTTCCGGATCGGTGCCGGTGGCGCCGGCGGCGCGCAGGAGGGCGGTCTCGGCCGCCGAGGTCCGACCGTCGCCGGCGCGGGCGTCGCCGCTCTTACCGGCCGCCTGAACGATGGCCCGCTTCGCCCGCTGGGGCACCGACCCCTCCTGGGGACGGACCGAGCCCGGCTGCGGCGGCCGCAGGCCATAATCGGGCGGCAGGCTGAGCGGCGCCCGCGACACGACCCGAAACTCGTCCGGCGCTTGCTTGACCTGGCCGGTGACCGACCGGAACTGCTCGCATCCGGCCAGACCGACGGCGAGCAGCGCCGCCAGGATCGCGGTACGGGCGGGAAAGCGATTTCGCACTGTCTGCATGGCGGGACAATCTAGCATGGGGCGGCCGCTCGAAAAACTATTTGGGAACGCCGGGGCGACCGAACAAGGGCTCGACGAGGAGCAGGATCACCCCGACCGTGATCGCCGCGTCGGCCAGGTTGAAGGCCGGCCAATGATAGCCGGCGAGGTGGAAATCGAGGAAATCGACCACCGCGCCGAAGCGCAGCCGGTCGATGACGTTGCCGACGGCGCCGCCGATGACGAAGCCGAGCGCGATCCCGACCCAGCGCACCGGCGTCCGCGCGAGCCACAGCCCCAGAACCGCGACGATCGCGGCGGCGAGGCCGACGAACATCCAGGCCCCGACCCCGCCGCCGAACAGGCCGAAGCTGATCCCCCGGTTCCAGACGAGCACCAGATTGAAGAAGGGCGCGACCTCGATCGGCGCCGGCGGGCGCATCAGGTCGGTCAGCACCCACCATTTGACGAGCTGGTCCGCCGCCGCCGTCGCCCCGGCGAGGGCCAGCCCGTAACCCCAGGGGCGCATGGCCATGGCGGCGCGACCGGCGGCGTTCCCGCGCCTAGCCGGCCGCCGCTTCCGCGGGCAGCGCCGCGACCGCGTCGGCACAGCGTCCGCAAAGCTCGGGATGGGCGGGATCGGCGCCGACATCGGCGAGGACCATCCAGCAGCGCCCGCATTTGCCGCCTTCCGCCCGGCCCGGCCGGACGGCGACGCCCAGCACCTCGTCCAAGGCGAAGGCGTCGGCCGGGGCCGGGTCGGTGCTCAGGGTAGCGCCCGAGGTGATCGCGATTTCCGCCAGATCGACGCCCGCCAGGGCCGCCGCATAGTCGGGCGCGACATGGACGGTGGGGTGCGCCTCCAGGCTGGAACCGATCCGCTTCTCCGCCCGCTCCCGCTCCAGGGCGCCGGTCACGACCCGGCGCAGGCGCCGGATCCTGTCCCATTTTTCGGCCAATGTGTCGTCGCGCCAGATCTCCGGCACCTCGGGGAAAAGACGCAGATGCACGCTGGAGTCGTTGCCGGGATTGCGTTGCAGCCAGGCTTCCTCGGCGGTGAAGCAGAGGATCGGGGCGAGCCAGGCGGTCAGGCAGGAATAGAGCTCGTCCAGCACGGTCCGCGCGGCCCGGCGCCGGGGCGAATCGGCCCGGTCGCAATAGAGCGAATCCTTGCGGATGTCGAAATAGAAGGCCGACAGGTCG
>Ga0070729_10002956_pt1 | contig 20654 bp, 16 predicted proteins | sample tdDd472_FD_66725 | JGI IMG/M metagenome (GOLD analysis project Ga0070729, IMG submission 66725) | Marine sediment microbial communities from the Atlantic coast under amendment with organic carbon and nitrate - tdDd47.2 | ecosystem: Environmental > Aquatic > Marine > Coastal > Sediment | place... | reverse complement strand
AACATCGCCACCCAGACAGATTGAGTAGCCAGCCTTCATGCTGCGGCGTAAGGTGTCCATGAATTCATCCAGGGTTACGTTGTAGTAGTCATCACCCTTCCACCAATTGTCAGGTACATCGTAGGAAGAAAAAGCGTAAAGCGGCTTTTCGAGCAAGGAAATAATGTCGAAATAATCCTTGGTGTTGAGTTGGGTCACGTCTTTGAAAAACGTTTTTGGGGTGTAAGTTTTACCTTCAAACTCAAATTCTTCGGGAGGCGTATTGAGGTGGCGATCAAGAATACTGCGAATGGTCGCGAGGACCCAGTCCTCATTCCAGGCGCCGTCTCGTTTGACCGTCTCTAGAAAGTGTTTCATTTCGCCGTGCATACCTTCGTGATTGTGGCAGGTTTGTCCTTCCTGAAAGCCGTCATAGGCCGCCGCTGGCATGGCGCCATACCATTCCAGCATTCGAAGGACGGCCTGGCTTTGAGAGCCCTCCTCAAAGATCGATTCGCCGCGTGTCCGCACGTATTCGCGCGCTTTTTCAACATATTCCCAATACACAATGAATAGTTCGGAGAGGTCGACCTGTTTCTTTTGAATTCGGTAAATTTCACTTTCCAGAAAGGACACGGTGCTAAATGACCAGCATGTTCCCGTGTAGCCCTGAGATATTGATGGGAAATGCCAAATCTGATCAAACTCATCCTTGGATTTGGGAAGATCCTTGCCGCTCACATCCAACCAGAACCGCTTCTTCTTCGGCTCCTCCTTCTTAGTGAATTCGGCGTAGTCTTTTTCAACTTTTTCAATAAAGGTATTCGTATAGTCCACCATCTTGGCCTTGTCCTGAGCTATGAGAGCTAAGTTAAATAAAAATAGTATGCTTGTGATTGTTATGAGTTGTTTCATCTGGGCTCCTCCATGCAAAGTATTAACAAAGACCATTCTACACCGAACTGGCGTTGAAGGGGGAGGTGGTCTGCCCCCCTTATAAATGTGAACCGGGCTAGATTCTAGGCTAAAAAAAAGGCCAGGCACGTGGCCTGGCCATGAGGCTACTATGTTATTAATTTTGATGGGTTTACTTGGCTTGGTAGAGAGACATCAGAGCTTACCCATGGCCTTGTCGGCTGCATCGAGTGTTGCTTGGATCTCTGCTTCCGTGTGCTCAGTCGACAGGAACCCGGCCTCGAATTGAGAGGGGGCCAGGTAGATACCCTGTTCCAACATGGCACGGTGAAATTTGGCGAAGCGGTCGGTGTTGGCTTGGGCAGCTTCGGACCAGGTTGTGACGGGTTGATCGGAAAAGAAGTACCCGAACATAGAGCCAAGGTGGGCCACCTGGATAGGGATTCCATGCTTTGCCCCGAGATCTTTGAACCCTTCTGTCAACATGTTGCCGAGGTGATTGAACCGCTGCCAAACAGCCTCGGAATGGATCGCTTTAAGCGTGGCAATACCTGCTGCCATAGCCAGGGGGTTGCCTGAGAGGGTGCCGGCCTGGTAGACGGGTCCAGAAGGCGCAATGTGGTCCATGATTTCCTTGCGTCCACCATAGGCGCCAACGGGGAGGCCACCGCCGATGACCTTGCCGAGGGTGATAAGGTCGGGCTTAACGTCGAAAAGCGTGTGTGCGCCCTGGAGGTGAACGCGGAAGCCGGTCATGACCTCATCGAAGATCAGCACGGCGCCGTATTGGTCGCATAGCTTGCGCAAACCTTGAAGGAAGTCGTCCTGGGGTGGAATCATTCCCATATTCCCCGCAACCGGTTCAACGATGATTGCGGCGATATCTTCGGGGTGTTGCACAAATTGTTCCTCGACGGTTGCAAGTTGATTAAACTGAGCAGTCAACGTGTGGCTAACGCTTTCGGCTGGAACACCAGGTGATCCAGGAATACTCAGCGTGGCGACACCGGAACCCGCTTTGACCAGGAAATCGTCCGCGTGACCGTGGTAATTGCCCTCGAATTTGATCACCTTGTTCCTCTTGGTGAAACCTCGGGCCAGGCGCAGGGCGCTCATTGTGGCCTCGGTGCCGGAATTTACGAAGCGCAGTCTCTCGATCGCAGGTACAATATCCACCACCAATTGTCCACATTCGATTTCGAGGGGGCAGGGGGCACCAAAACTTGTGCCCTTCAGCGCGGTAGCATGAATCGTTTCGACGACCTCTTTGTTTGCGTGGCCCAAGATAAGTGGGCCCCACGAAAGGACGTAATCAACGAAGCGGTTCCCATCGACATCGATCATGTAGGCGCCTTCACCTCGATCGATAAATGGGGGCGTGCCGCCTACGGCCTTGAAGGCGCGAACGGGTGAGTTGACTCCGCCAGGGAAGAGCTTATTGGCGCGTTCAAATGCATTCTGGCTTTGATGTTGTTTCACGGTCAGCTCCTTTGCGTTTTTTCGTGCACGTAATCAACCAGACGTCGGACCTGGTCTTCATCGGTCGTCGGGAACAGGCCGTGACCCAGATTGAAGATGTGTCCCGGTCGCCCCGCTGCCTGATCGAGAATTCGATCGACGTGGATCTTCAATTCCTCCCACGGCGCGAGAAGTAATGCTGGATCGAGGTTGCCCTGAACGCCAAAACCATCGCCGACCGTTTCCCATGTCTGGCCCAGGTCCTGATGCCAGTCCACACCGAGAACATCACCGCCGCAGTCGGCTACTTCGTGTATGTATAGCCCGGTACCCTTGCAGAAATGGATGATAGGCTTACCCGCTGAGCGGATTTTTTCGATCAATTTTTTGTTATAGGGCTTGACGTATTTCTTGAAGGCTTCCTCGTTCAATGCGGCTCCAACCCAAGAGTCGAATACCTGCAAAGCACTGGCTCCCGCTTCTGCCTGGGCAATCAGGTAATCGGCCTGTACCTGCGTCAGTTTCTCCATCAGTTCGTGCCAGAGATCGGGTCTCTTGAACATCAGTGTCTTGGTGTTGATATAAGTTTTCGAACCACCACCTTCCACGGCGTAACTTGCCAACGTAAACGGCGCACCGGCAAATCCAATGAGCGGAATGTTGCGGGACGCCAGTTCACGAACCACGATCTTGATTGCATCCAAGGTTCCGGCCATGGTCTCTTCGGGCGGCCGGACCTGAAGCGCCTTAATGTCTTCCTCGGTTCGAGCCGGGTTATGGATTTTTGGTCCTACCTGTTTGACGAATTCGAGATCAAGGCCCATACCCACCAGGGGAGGGAGAATATCGGAAAAGATAATGGCTGCATCGAGAGGGAACGCTTCAATAGGCTGAAGCGTAACTTCTGCAGCGAGTTCGGGTTGATTGACCGTTTCCAACATGGTGTAGCGTTGGCGGATTTTGCGATACACTTCCATGTAACGACCGGCCTGGCGCATCAGCCAGATCGGTGTATAAGGTGCCGGCTCACGCCGGCATGCTTTGAGAAAGGCGGATTCCTGCAGGTTCTGCGTCATATTCTCTTCCTCCTCAACCTTCCCGCAACCAGCGGGCCACATCTTTGGTGTGGTAGGAAATGATCAGGTCGGCGCCGGCACGTTTCATGCCCATCATGGTTTCCATGACGATGCGTTTTTCGTCCATCCAACCGCGCTCGACGGCGGCTTTGATCATGGAGTACTCGCCACTGACGTTATAGGCCACGATGGGCAGTTCACCGAAGTTTTGACGCAGTTCCCGAATCACATCGAGATAAGCCAGGGCTGGCTTCACCATCAGGAAATCGGCGCCTTCATTTTGATCGATATTTGCTTCACGGAGTGCTTCGCGAACGTTGGCGGGGTCCATCTGGTGCGTTGAGCGGTCACCACTTTTGGGTGCGCCCTCGGCGGCATCGCGGAAGGGTCCGTAATAGGCCGACGCGTATTTTACGGAATAGGACATGATAGGGATACTCTGGAAGCCCGCTTCGTCCAGATGATAGCGAATGGCTTCCACCATGCCGTCCATCATACCGCTGGGGGCGACGATGTCGGCACCGGCTTGGGCGTGTACAACGGATACTTTGCCAAGGATATCCAAGGTTTCATCGTTTAGGACGTAGCCCTCTTCGAGGTGATCGATATGGTGTCCGGTTTCACCGTGATTCAAAATGCCGCAATGCCCATGATCTGTATATTCACAAAGGCAAACATCGGTGATGACCACCAATTTGGGTGCCAGGCTCTTGATTTTGCGAATGGCCTTGGCAACGATGCCTTCCGGATCGAAATTGTCGAGGCCGATCGGGTCTTTTTTCTCTGGAATGCCAAAGAGGATGACCGACTTGATTCCCAGGGAAACGATCTCCTCGATTTCCTTGTCCAGCTGATCGATTGAGAGCTGGAACATGCCTGGCATAGAAGCAATGGGATTGTGAATGTTTTCGCCGTGACGAATGAACAGCGGGAAAATGAAATCTTCCACATGGATATGGTTCTCTTGAACCATCGATCGCAATGCCGGGGTGGTTCTCAATCTTCTGGGACGATAGGGCTGTGATATTCCAGGAAAAAGGTGTTCACTCATGGGGGTTCTCCATTCAAAAAGTAGTTTTTAAGGCCTGAATCAGGCCGGCCTCGGTGTGAGGGTTGGCGATCGCGTCAACGCGACCGAAAAGGTCTTGACAGACGTTTGCTGTGGATGGTCCGATGCAGATGAAATAGGCACGGTCGAGGGTGCTCTTAAGTTCCGCGTTTTCCGTTGCCGCGTGCAACCCGCGAACGGTAGTTCCGCTACTGAAAAGGACCGCAAATCGGCCAGACGGGAGATTCTCCCACTCGTCGGGCTGAGGTGTTCGGTTCTCGGTGGTGTAGGTCCAGGCTTCTGTGACCTGCGCACCCTGTTGTTCAAGCAGCTCAATCAACTCGGGGGCCCCTTTTTTGGACCGTGGCAAGAAGATGCTTTGATTGGTGAGCGCGCCCATGGCTTCCGGTAGAAAGGAATAGGAGTGCGGCTGGGGAATGCAGTGTACTGTGATGCCGAACTCGTTGAGGCGTTTTGACGTGGCCGGTCCCACTGCGGCGACTTTGACATGATTGAAAAAACTAGAAAAAGCTGGCTGTCTATCTGTTCTGTCGGAATCTCTTGCCAGCACATCTACGGCGAAAGGACTCGTAAAAATAACCCAATCAAAATCGGGTATCTGTTCAACCCATTCTCTCGTCTCCCGAATAGTCAACAGGGCCCGCTTGGCGATGGTTGGCATCGAAACCGGTTGATAGCCTGCATTTAAAAGTCGACCCTGAAAGGAAGCCTGGTCTCGCTTGTCACGAGTCACCACCGCCACTTTGGCAGCTCGGCTTTCCCCTTCAGGGCCATGTTTCATCAGGTTCGATTTCATCACAACTCCAACGCGCCTATTCTCTCCCAGATTTACTTGATTGTCTTGCCAATTAAATGTGAAAAACAGAGCCTCTGTACACGTCATCCGGGTTTAAAGGAGCCAAAATCGAAACCAATCTTTCACAAAACAGCTTGACTTTATAATCGATTGGTTAAAAATGTAACACAGGTGTCACATCACTTTCAAAATGAAACTCTAAACCATAGTAATAAAACAGGGTATTTTGAGAGGTAAGGTCACAGAACTGTTACGATTTCGAGTGGATCACCGTTTTTTTGCACGCTCGAAATCGTGTATGATCGGCTTGTCCGGTGAACGAAGGTGAAATTAGGAGTTCAAAATGGCGACAACGTTAAGAGAATTGGGGATTACACCTGAGAAGATTCGAACCTACGATCAGAGAATCCCTCGTTACACATCCTATCCGACTGCTCCGTACTGGAAGGAAGAGGTGGACCAGGAGGTTTGGTCGCAACATCTGGAACGAACTCCGAAGGCTGCAAAGCCGCTTTCGCTCTATGTCCACATTCCTTTTTGCGGTAAGCGTTGTTATTTTTGTGGATGCAATGTCATCATCACACGCAAGGCCGGAGTGAGCAACGCGTATCTTGATATACTGGCTCGCGAGGTAGAGCTTGTGAAGGCTAAGCTTGCGGCGGATCAGCCGGTTGTACAGCTGCATTTAGGCGGAGGGACGCCGAATTATCTATCTCAGGATGAAATGAGCCACATGATTGGCATGTTGAAAGCGGCCTTTCCGTTCGAGCCGGATGCCGAACTCAGTATCGAGGTTGATCCTCGCATAGCGACCCCTGATTACATTCGGTTTCTGCATGATGTGCACGGTTTCAATCGAATCAGTTTTGGTGTTCAGGATTTCAGCGCCGAAGTTCAGGAATCGATTGGCCGCGAACAGACTCGTGACATCACTTTTTTGAATGTGGAAACTGCTCGCAAAGTCGGTTTCGAATCGGTCAATATTGACCTGATCTATGGACTCCCCAAACAAACTCTTGAGTCCTGGCGTCAGACAATCGACGATATCTGCGAACTGCGACCTGATCGAATTGCTCTTTACAATTTCGCCTTCCTGCCCGACAAGTTGAGGAACCAGAAGTTTTTGGATCCCAGTTTGCTACCAGAGTCGGCTGATAAGCTGCGCATGTTCGTTGAAACCCACGATCGCTTAACTCGTGAAGGTTGGGAGTTCATCGGAATGGACCACTACGCGCTCAAGGATGATTCATTGAATCAGGCACGCAATCAGGGTACACTTCGGCGCAATTTCATGGGTTATACCACCTTGAGAGGCACGGATCTCCTCTCCTTTGGCGTGTCATCCATCAGCGATTACCAGGGTGCATTCGGCCAAAACGTCAAGAAGCTCTCCACCTACAAGAACATGATCCTGAATGGGGAACTGCCCATTGAACGCGGGATGATCCTTTCCGATGAGGACCGCGTTCGTCAGTACATGATTGAGGAGCTCATGTGCAATGGTTACTTGAGTTTTGAATCGACGCCTGAAGGTCTAACCGAGAAAGGTGAAGGCATTCGGCGCCGGGTATTCGAACAGGAAGACAAATTGGTTCCTCTGCGTGATGACGATCTCATTTCGTGGGATGAAAAGGGGCTAAGCGTGACGGAAAAAGGGCGCATGTTCCTTCGAAACATCGCCGTTGTTTTCGACACCTACCTCAGTGGTGGCGACCGTTCACCCGTTTTCTCCAGGGCGGTTTAGGAGGCCTTTGTGACGCGCCGAATCGACATTATTTGTCTGACCTATGGTGAGCCGGAAACGCCGGGCCTTATTGGGCAATATCGTTACTCCAGGTCCATCCTAAAACGTTTAACCCGTTTGATTTCTGCGATTCCCAAGCCTGTATTGCCGATTATCGCCATAAAGAGAGCGATTGATCGTTGGCGCGATCAATCGGAGCGAGAATTCTCCTCTCCTCTTGAGCCCATCTCCAAAAGATTTGCAAACGATCTGCAATTGCAGCTGTCTGAACATATTGAAGCGATCGATTTGCGTGTCCACCTTGCACTCGAGTTTCGAGCACCAACCTTCAAGGATATTTTACAAAGTCTGCCTGTGGAAGAGGTCGATCAAGTCCTGGTTTTGCCACTTTATGTGGCCGATAGTTCATTTACCTCAGGTATCTCAAAAATCGATTACCAGGAACTTCGCGCCAAAGGCGTGGATTGGCAGGACAAGATTCAATGGTTGAGTTGTCCCAATGGCGATGCCGAGTTCGGACAACTTGTGGTCGATCATGTGTTGACCCAGTGCACCAAAGAGGGGCTTCAACCTGAGGATCTTCAATCAGCACATTTCGTCTGTGGTGTTCATGGCACACTTCTAGATCCTCCAGAAGGCCTTGATAACGGGCTGCAGACGACGCTGGCACATCGCGATGCGGTGCGTTCCAAATTGGAACCGTTGTTTGCTTCCTTTCAAGTTGGTTGGTTGAACCATACACGCGGTGGCGCCTGGACCGAACCTGCAATGGATCAACTTGGAGATACGTTGGCGCGTGCCAATGCCAAGCCCGTCATTTATTACCCGCTGGGATTTCTGGCCGATAACGCTGAATCATTACTCGAAGGCCCAGATGCATTGTCGGGACTTCCAGACCTCGTCCGGTTGCCTTGTCTTAACAACCATCCTGGCCTGGTCACGTACTATCGTAGACGAATCTCGGCCTTTCTGACCAAACAAGTATCTAAATCGGAATCCTTGAACAAGGAGATGCATGTATGACACAAGTCGATTTTCTAGTCATCGGGGGCGGCATTTCAGGACTGACCACGGCATGGAGTCTAAAACAGCAGGGTCGTGACGTCCTGCTTCTTGAAGCCAAGGAGAAGGTGGGCGGGAATATCAAGTCGAAAAATGTCGATGGTTGGCTCCTCGAAGAAGGCCCGAACTCGTTGTTGGTCAATCGCCAACAGGTACTCGATTTATTCCATGACCTTGAAATCGAATCTGAAGTTGTTCTCGCCAATGAGGTCAGCAAAAACCGCTTCATTTTCCGCGATGGTCGGCTGCACGCTCTGCCGGGTTCGCCTATTTCGTTTTTAGGAACGGGTTTATTTTCATTCAAAGATAAATTGCGCCTCTTTGCGGAGCCATTTATTGGTAAGGCCAAAGAGGAAGAGACAATCGCCGAATTCGTGACTCGTCGTCTTGGAAAAGGGTTTTACGATTATGCCATCAACCCTTTTGTTTCAGGTGTTTACGCGGGCGACCCCCATCTGCTTTCGGCGCGAGCTGCCACTCGAAAGGTTTATGCGCTCGAAGAAAAACACGGGTCGCTGGTTATGGGCGCACTCGCCATGGTTCTCGGTAAGGATCGCCCCGAAGGCCGGATCAAAGGCCGTATGCTCTCGTTTCGCGATGGGATGGCCACCTTACCTCTCGCCATTGGTTCCGCATTGGGAGGCCAGGTGATCACCAAGGCCAGGGTTGAATCGATGCAATCAGGGTCGAAAGGTTGGTCGGTACAAACTCACGAGGACCGTTACGAGGCGAAGCATGTCGTCTTGGCGTCCACTGCTCGTGAGGCAGCGCGACTCCTGGGGAACGACGAAGCGTATAAAGATCTTGCCAACATCGATTATGTGCCGATTGCGGTCATGCACCTCGGGTTCCATGCCAAGGACATTCGACATGCACTCAATGGTTTCGGATGCCTTGTTCCACGCAAAGAAGGTGTGAAGCTTCTTGGTGCCTTGTTTTCAAGCAGCATGTTCCCCGGGCGTTCACCGAGTGAAGAGCATGCACTGGTAACCTGTTTCATTGGTGGAGCCACCTTTCGTGACATCGCGAATTGGGACGACGAAGAGATTGAAGGACAAGTACTCTGTGATCTGGATCGACTGATTGGATTTGAATCGGAACCGATATTTAAGAATCTGGTTCGTTATGAACGATCCATTCCTCAATACACCATGGGGCACCTGGAGCGCATGAACGCGATCCAATCGCGTGTTGCGGCTCTTCCCAACGTGACAACGCGAGCCAACTGGCACGACGGCATATCGGTCAGTGACTGTATCCTCAACTCATTGAATCATGGGAGGCAATTGGCACCATGAATCTCTCCTACGCCAATGTCGAGAAAAAAATGAAAGAAGTACCGCTGACGGTAGTAGGAATCGATTTTCGAATTGCTCCATCGGCCATGCGTGAGAAGCTTGTCACCACCTCTGAAGAGCGCGAGGCTCTTTTTAGGGAGATTCGGAAAATTGATGCTACCGCTGAGTTCATGGCCCTCGAGACCTGTAACCGCGTCGAATGGCTGGTAGCCACTAAGGAACCTCAGTGGCTCTCAGAAATATTGAGTGCCAGGATGATGATGATCTGGCGTCGTTCGCAGACCCTGGAGTCGGCCCCCACGCCATTCACTTATTCCGGAGTCGAGGCACTCCATCATATTTTCGATGTGGTGGTTGGTAAGGAGTCTTTGGCCACGGGTGAGGCGCAAATTGCGGGACAATTTCACGAGAGCTGCAATAAGGCTCGCAAGGAGAAGACGACCGGGCCCATACTGAAGCGGCTTGCGGTCAGCGGAGGGCGATTGGCGAAAGCTGGTTCACGCACGGGCTTTCGTTCCAACCAGAAGATGGGGATACACGGTCTGGTCAATTCCTTCTTCAGCCACCGCTTCCCGGCAGGCGAAGCCGACAAGAAGACCCGCATCCTCGTGGTTGGGATGGGGAGCATTGGCCGAAAAACCTACCAGATTCTCTCGGAAGACCCTGCATATACAGTCAAGGCGGTGAATCGAACCATCAGCGATGGGCATCGCGGAAAATGGTTCGAGGTTGCTGCGTTACCGGAACTCGTCAAAGAAGCGGATGGTCTGGTGATCGCCACAGGGGCCCGAAGTCCGGTGTTGACATGCGATTTAGTCCCTGAACATCAAAGAGAGCGTCCTCTCGTGGTTCTGGATATTGGAATTCCACTTCAGGTGAGTGATGAGCTGCAGCAAGCTTCCTGGGTAGATTACGGCAATATCGATCAATTGATGGATTTACCCGGACGCCAGGAACGGATTCCGGAAGGCCTCGAAGACCTGAACCTGGAGATCGACAAAGAGATTGAGCTGTTTGAACGTTTTTGTCGCGAACGCCAGCAGCAGATGACGTTAGTTTTGGCCAACCTTCACAAGGGGCGACAGACCTACATTCATCAGCATATGCCCAAAATGATGGAAACCTATTTACCTGACCTCTCGGACGACCAGAAGAAACGTGTCCAGGAAGTGGTCAAAAAAATGATTAACGATTATGCGCAGGACATCCATGGTTCGCTTGTGGATGCCATCAACGCGTTTGGAGGAAAACATGAGCCCTGAACCTATTGTCATCGGAACCCGTGGTAGTGACCTTGCCCTTTGGCAGGCCAACGAGACGGCCCGACTCCTGGACCACCCCAGTAAGCTTGAAATCATTAAAACGTCTGGAGATCGTTTCTTGGACATTCCTCTGCAGGGCCGTGTCGACAAAGGCTTTTTCACTAAAGAAATTGAAGCCCAGCTAATCGAAGGGAAGATTGATGTGGCGGTTCATTCTCTTAAAGACTTGCCAACCCAGCAGCCACCTGGATTGGAAATCGGTGCCTATCTTCCACGTGCGCCGTATTCCGATCTTATTCTGGTTCATCCCGATTGGCACGATCCTGAACAGCTCGTTCCCGTTCGCGAGGGATGCTCTGTCGGAGCTACATCGCTTCGCCGCCAAGCTCTACTGAAAACTTTTGCCCCCAAGGTGGAAGCTTCCTTTTTGCGGGGCAACGTGCCCAGCCGAATCCAGAAATGTAAAGACCTTCAATATGGAGCCATCATACTCGCGAGAGCTGGAGTTCAGAGGCTTGGTTTGGATTTGGATCCACTTTTGGTCTACGAATTTGATCCCACAATCTGGCTGCCCGCACCCGGTCAAGGTGCGATTGCCATCCAGATTCGTGAAGGCGATGAGCGGGTCCGTGGCGTTGTCGAAGCGATTAATCACGCTGAGACCGAACGGGCCATCCAAATTGAACGTAACCTATTGGCCGCTTACGAAGGTGGTTGTCACACAGCTTTTGCCGCTCTCGCCCGCGAAAAGGACTCGAGTTGGGCGGTTCGCATCGGTATGGAAACCGACGACGGACGATGGGAGATGGCCGAATTTGAAGATGGCTACGAGTCATGTTCCGCCATGCAACCCGATTCAATTAAGTCTTGGGCCGAAATCAAAACGATGCCGGACTCGCTCTGCGAGCGCATCTCACTTTAGGAGTAAACGGGTGTTGCAACGCTTTTTTCGGCATCTCAAGAAGAAAAGTCACCACTTTTTCTTCCTCTGTGTGCTCGCTTGCCTGGTACTCGTAACCGGATGGTGGACCCTTTTCATTAAGAAAATGATCGAGCAGTCCTACGATCAGCAGATCCGGTACGCCTATAAGCAGGCCGAGGTTCTCACCTTGCAGTTGAAACTCGCCCAGGTACCTGTCATGCCTGGTCTTGTACCTGGCCATAAAGATTTTGAAATCATCGCCCAGGTCGAGAGTACGCGCCAGGTCGGACCGCGCTTCAGCGTTCAACCGACGATGGACTATCTCGTTTCGTTAGAGCAGGAGCGCAATAAGCGCACGGCGATGGTCTTTGGTGAAGGATCCCTTCTGGGGTTGAGCGTATTGGTCAGCTGTTTCATGCTCTACCAACTGATTCGACTCGAAAAGCGGGCCAAAGAAGAGCTCTACGAATTCTGGAACCGCGTGACCCACGAAATCAAGACGCCCATTACTGGAATTCGCGCCTTTCTTGAGACGCTGAAGCGCGGAACCCTCTCCGGGGACGATCTCAATTACATGGTGGACCTTGCCCTGAAACAGGTGGAGCGACAGCAGCAGTTGACCCAGAATATTCTCGTGGGCCGGCAGTTGGAGAAGGGGCTCAAGCAACAGCAGATGGAGTCTCTTGAAATTGTTGGATTCATTAAGAATTATATTCACAGTCATAATCTTCAACTGGCACGCATCGAAACAGAGGTCGATCCTGGCAGCTTGCCTCCAGAAACCATTGTTCATGCGGATCCGAATTCGGTGCACACCATCCTCGATAACCTGGTGGATAACGCCATCAAGTATGGACCTGCCAATTTGAGGCTTCAATTTTCCTTTGAGATCGAAGATCAAAAAGTGCATGTCAGAGTGAAAGATAATGGTCCTGGTTTTCCACCAGAGCTGGCCGATCATCTCTTCGATGCCTATCGTCGCCTTGCGGGGGAATTGCCGGAAGGCAAACACGGGACAGGAATGGGACTCCATATTTGTCGTTCCCTCGCCCGGCACATGGGCGGGGAAATGACTGCTTCCAGCGAGGGTACAGGCACAGGCGCTACGTTCACAGTGATCCTAAAACAGGAGGTAATGCAGCCATGAGCAATGATCAAAAAAGAGTGATCCTGCTTGAAGATGAGGAATTGATTCGCTCCATGATCCAAATAAACTTCGAACGGGAGGGTTTCCTAGTTACAGCCTATGAAACGGGAGAAGAGCTGTTGCAGGACAAACATCTTGCGCAAACCGATATCTTCGTCCTGGATCTCATGCTACCAGGCATTAGTGGTCAAGAAGTGACCAGGAGGCTGCGCGATTTGGGCATCCAACGTCCTATTCTCATGGTGACTGCAAAAGACGACATGGAAGCCTGTGTCACCAATTTGGATAAGGGTGTAGACGATTATCTGGTCAAGCCTTTTGACATGAAAGAGCTGGTGGCCAGAGTGCATGTCCTTTTGCGACGCGATACGAATTGGAAATGCCCTGTCTTTGAAATGGATGTTTAGGAAAAGGGAATATCGAAATAATCCAAATTCAGCTTGGCCACTTTAATAAGGGAATCAAGCGATATCTGAATATTGATAAGGTATGCGATCAGGAAAAAGAAAGGATGTCGGATAGAGCTAGAACCATGCGGCCATTCCTCCCTTCTTCAAACCTCTAAGTGCACTTCGAAGGTTAGTTCGATGGAGCCCAACACAAAAAAACAAAAGGATATTGACACTACCAAATGATTTATTGGGTGCGTTAGCATTTTTAACTGTTTAGTCACACCCTATTCAAGAGGCAGCTCAATTGGTTAAGAATGAACTTAAATCATGAGCCTCGTGTAGTGGACTACCCGTTACAGGATGGTACCATTCTTGAAAGTTTCTTCCATCGGCGTTCATGGTTGACCAGACTTTAATATTTTGAGTTGGATTCGTTAAATCAATGACATAGCCGTACCTACCCGTACGCTCGCCCGGCACCAAATTATCCTCGGAAAGAACTAAGGTGTCGCCAAACAGGTTAGGCCTTAATCTCCAGAAGGCTTTTTGCAGCAGCTTTGACGAGTTGCTTGTGGCAAATGAAGGGTCCACTTGTTGAACAAATTCGTTGAACCGGAAAACTTGTGCGCTTTCGGAGGTCAGATTTTCCGAATCCAGACTCATTACTTGGTCACCGTTTTCCGAATATATGTCGTAGCAACCAATTCCCCAATTGGCGAGAACAAAGGTTCCGGTATCAGATACTTTTAGCGAAAAATACCCTCCTCTTCACGGCTTTGCTCTCCACAGTAGTTCTTGGTTTTTCGAAAAGGCCAGAATCCTGCCCTGGAGAGTTAGTGTAATAATCGTGTTGTTGGTCAAGGAAGAGTCAATAAATGTAGCACTCCCATCGATATTCAATGTCGACCTATCAGTGGTCGTTATTTGAATAATATCAATAGACTTACCAGGGGTAATCTCACAGGGGCCGGTAAACAGCTTATTTCCATCTGTGGAAAATTTATAGGGTTTCATGGTTTGGTTAGGATGCGTTTGTGAAATAGCGGTAGCAGCAGAAGACGATAGCTTAAATTCTTTGATAATATCCCCTGAGAAGCTATAGATCGATATCCAGTGTTCGACTGAATTTCTATCGATTACCGAATATTGTATTGTGAATTTGCCTGAGCGAGGATGAACGCTCATGCCAAGTGGAGGATGGGGATTGGTAAAAATTTTAGTCCCATTTCGGATGATAAGCACACGTCCCGACGTACCTTTTTGGAAAACAAGAACCCTGTGATTATGGGCGAAATACCCGTCTGGATAAAAGCTCAAATTGTAGGTCCACGACATACTTGGATCGTCTGCCGAATAAACTAATTGACCGCCTCCATTTTGGTCCATGTCAAAGCGGAGCTTTGAATCATTTGAAACTTGAGCAAACGCGAGGGGAAAAAACAAGGTGAAACCTGCAATTATCTTGAGCTGTTTAAACAATTTCTTCCTCCTTCTAAGGATGAGTTTGGAATAGAGTTAGCCGAAATCGAAGAGACAATCACATAAATAGGTCAAAAGCTCAATCATGCGTGCTAAAGGTCCCATTTGTGTGAAAAAATTTGCAATACAAGAAAAACCAGCCAAAGTCGGAGAAAGAAAAAAAGTCGGCCATGCATAGATGCTGTAAAGACATAAATCAACTCGCTTAATTTTCGTTAAAGAATTATATTTATATCCAGACTGGCTGGTCAATTAATTTGCGGTATTATTGCATTTAAAGGCGGTCTACGAATTCAAAACGACATCTTCGGCACAAATAGGTCGATTAGACTATGTCGCGAGGCGCAATTGAGCTGTCCAACCAAAACCTGGTTTTGGATGGAACCAAGAGATACATTTCGAAGCTTACAATTTCTCGGTTTGCTAAAAGGGAACGCCAGTCGTATCGATAAGCTCCAGATCATAAACTACGGTGGCCGTTGTGCTGATAGTGATTTGTCCGGGCATCACCGTTGTCGAGCCCTCGAAACCAATGCCACGATCATCGAAGCTGGAACCAGGGTTGAGCAGCCGTGTATTGGTCATCTGGGAGATGGCGCCTAACTGCATGCCTTCTGCTTCGGCCATAATGGTCGCTTTGCGTCGGGCGTCACGAATCGCTTCCGCCAGGGCCTGGTCCATGGCCAGCTTGCGCTGGGAAGAGTCAAGTTGAATACTTGCCTGGAGTTGGCCTTCCTGTTGGGCGACGATGTCGAATCCTTGCCCGATCAGCGCCAGGTTGTCAAGCGTGATCCGTAGTCGATGTTCTGCAACATAGTAGGTTCGGATGACCTCACCGTCGCGATAATCATGTGCCTGGTAGACGTTGAGGCTTAATGTTTTCATCTGGTCGTCTATAACACCTAGCTCCCTGAATCCATCGATGACAGCCTTCGATTGCGAATCGGCTTCACCGAGCGCTCTACCGGCCTGATCATTATCCACGCGAATGACAATGAGGAAGTGAACCTGGTCGGGCACGAGGCTAATCTCTCCTGTGCCTTGCGTGGTGACTTGTCCAGCGTGGGCCCATAATCCGAAACTGATCAGAATTAACGAAGTAGCTCTAAACATAACGCCTCCTGGGGTTGGGTATAATAAAAATCAAGCAAACAAGTTGCCTGTTTCCCCAAATTGTTAAATTTAAGACGGTTGCTTTATCGAACTTGGTCTTAAAAAGGTTATTTTTGTCCCACAAATGCAATTTGTGTCTCTTTGGCGTGACAAGTCAACATTTGATTGATGAATGTGTTTAACTGGCCATAGCAGGTTTTTTTCAGGATTGATTAAAGGAAAAGATGATTTTTGCAGATAGATATAATAGATGTAACGAAGAAGCGGACGGGAATGGGCCCGTTATTAGGTGTTATATGGAAGAGAAACGGCTCACCGAATTTGCACCTGCCGAGCGGTCAGGGTGGGAGGAGATTCAAGACCAATCAAAGAAAATTCTCAGCCAGATCCAGATCACGCGCTTCATGGAATCTGTGCCTACTCCTTTGATGATTCTTAATCGTCACCGTCAGGCTGTAGCGGTAAATGAGCGTTGCAGGGAGCTCCTGGGGATCAGCAATGACAATCTGGTACTTGGAAGTCGTCCGGGTGAAGTCCTACACTGTGAGCACGCTCAACGCGTATCAGGGTGCGGAACCACCAAAAATTGTTCGGTTTGTGGCGCGGTTCTTTCCATCATTGCCAGTATGGATACGAAAAAAGCGGTGTCCGAAGAATGCCTTTTTCGTTCTCGCACGGAGGAGTGTAGTGAATTTCTCGTAGAAGCAGCGCCTCTTGAGGTCAAGGGTGAACATTTCACTATATTCACGTTCTTCGATATCAGTACCCAAAAACGCAAGGAGGCACTCGATCGCATCTTCTTCCACGATATTAACAACTCGCTGATGGGGCTGAAACTCTTCAACGAGTATCTAAAGACTTCAGATCAAATTCCCCACGATCATATGGTCTCCCAGGGAAATATTTTTATTGATCGGGTTGTCAGCGAATTTCAATCCTATCAGCAATTAGTCGCTGCAGAACGCGGAGAGCTTGAAGTGATCCTGCGTTCCGTTTCCGTCCAGTCGTTAATGGATACCATGTGCACGCTTTTTCGTCCTGTGCTTGAGAAGAAACAGGTTGAGCTGAGTTGTGAAATCCGTTGTAAGGAAGAAAGCTTGATTCAAACCGATGAGACCCTGCTACATCGGGTTCTGGAGAATATGCTGAAAAATGCCGTAGAGGCGAGTGGCTCGGGAGATCGGATAGATTTAGTTTTTGACGTTTTGGATGATACCTTAAGAATCTCTGTGTGGAATCCGCAGGAAATGGACAAAACGGCCAAACTTCAGGTTTTTAAGCGGTCCTACAGCACCAAGGGAAAGGGGAGAGGCCTCGGAACCTACAGTATCAAGCTCCTCACGGAGAGGTACTTAGATGGAAAGGTGGAATTCGATTCGAATCATGAATGCGGGACAACCTTCGCGGTTTCAGTCCCTTTGATGCGCGAAGCCTGAAACAAGCTTAGCCTTGATCAGAAGCGTTTAATCCAGGTGAAACAGATTTCAAAGAATCCACCGTTTGAGTTGTAGAGCGTTGTAATAAACGGAGCATGCCCTGCATTCGTCATGATATGGCTTCGACCCCGGATGACATAGGGGATGCTGAGCGCGTAACTTGGGCCTTCCGCACTGAATGAGGCTTTGGCGTTTCCGGTAATCATATTGAGTGTTTCTGCCAACGCATCCTTAACCGACTCGTCGATCTCGGGTACTTTCTCCATTAAAAGGGCCTCATAAATCGTCAGAGCTAAGCGGTCTGAGACGTTAAAAAGGATTTTCCCCTGATAATCGTGGGAGAAAATCGAAATGATCGCCGATGTTTCAAACTTGGATTTGAAATTCGGGCTCATCCGGGCGCCCATTTTCCGGGCATTCAGGCCAAGTGTTTCATTGAGGAGTCGCTCCGTTGATGCAAGGATCGGTTTAAACAGGTTTTCATCGAAAATGAAACGCGGTTTTACCTCGGTAAAGTCGGGATTCGCTTGAAGATCGTCCAGGAAGATGTTGATGTCAAAACTCCCCATTTCACAGTCGAAAAGGATTCGAATGACTTTGTACTGTGAGATGGTTGCGACAACATGTTCTTTCCCAAAGATTACCGATGGAGAGCCGATCTGAAAGGAGGCCTCCATGGGGATTCGTTTTTTTGTGTGACCAGCGATAATGTTCAGGATCTCGCCTGCGAAGTCCATTGAATTCTCAATGGGACCCGAGGCGGAACCGGTGGCTTTCTGGACCATGCTGTGCAGCATCTCTTCCTTCATGCACAGGAAAAGCGTTCCGTTAAAGACTGGACCGCTGATGGCCAGTTCACTCGAGACGTCATATAAACCTGTAAGAATGGTTTCAAATTTGACATCTTTTCGAGTGGGGTTGATGTCAAATACTTCTTCGAATACCGTAGAGACAGACTCGATAATTGGGTTTATCAATTCAAGAAATGATGCTTTGAGGTCAAGTTTGATCAAGGATTCTCGGGTGCGTTTCTCTCGCTCAAGGGCCTCAAAATAGGCTGTCTTGATATCCTCCGAAAAGGAACCGATACGGTCGTTGAGATGGCTCCAAATTTCTTCTAACAATTGCTTTTGGAGGGACGAATCCATATCAGTGAATGCACAACGAGCCAGTTGATCGGATAGCCCTACGACTTCGGCATTTAAGTTTATTTTTCGGCCGAAAAAGTGGGTGTGGATTTGGACCACATCGCCTCGTTTAATGCGGTGAAAGCGCGACATGAAATTCAAAGCGACACCCGTCGCACTTATGTTCTTCATGGTTCCTCGCGCCAAGTCCTCTGTTCGGGGTTCCCCGTCTTCGATTGGGATGAGTTCAACGGGATGAACATCAAAATTTTCCATTGGAAGTCGCGGGCATCGCCGTAAATCGTGTACACGAAGCGTGGTTGGAATTTTAAAGGCGTAGTGCTTGTCTTCTTTCTCTTCAAGGGTGACCGGAAAACGATACTGCAGCGAGACTACCTGAAGGACGATATCACCGCTAAGGATCGGGGGGCGATGTTTGAATGCAAGCGTTCGGTAGGGTAGATTCGTTTCGCGGGTCGGGACGATTTGGGCAGGAATACTTCGTCTCTGGCCTTTCTGGAGGAAGAACACATCTCGATTCGAGAAGGCGACCATGTCGAGGTAGTTGACGATTTTTTCTGCATCCTGTACGGCGCTGCGCATGCGGGTTTCTCCCGTACCCGAAAATTTTAGGGTTTAACCAGATATCGATTCATTGTATCACTTTGGAAAACCTTGGAGGAGGACCTCTCAATGATTAGACAATCAAGGTTCGGGTTAGCGTTACAGATCTCGATACTTCGTTGGGGAGAGAGTATCATGAATGCAGTCGCGAACGCATCGGCCAATGTGCAATTGGGGGCAATCACGGTAGCCGAAGCGATGGGAGAAGCAACGGGATAGCCTGTGCCCGGATCGATAATATGGCTGTAATTCTTTCCTTCGTATTCAAAGTAGTTGCGGTAGTCACCCGAAGTTGCCATGGCCACATCTTTTAATTGCGCCACTGAGAAGAGATCGCGCTGGATCGAGAGCCCATATTTTGGTGTTTCTATTCCAACACGCCATGGAGTTGGGCCGGGTTTTGAACCAGCGACGCGTACTTCGCCACCGACCTCAACAAGGTAATTCATAAAGCCCAACGCGCGAAGCGATTCAAACGCCGCGTCGACACCATAGCCTTTTGCAATGGCACTCAGGTTTAGCGAGATACCATCACGGCTCTTTTGAATGGATTGATTCTCAAGCCGAATGTCGGCCATGCCCATTTGTGATCTGGCGCTGGCGATCGCATCGTCCTGTGGGAAGGCTTGTTTCTCTTTGCGGCTGAATCCCCAGAGTTCAATCAACGGTCCAAGAGTCGGGTCAAAGCGACCATCGGTTTCTTCATATATCTGAAATGCGGTTTGGATGACGTAGGCTGTTTCCTCTGAAAGCGCCAGGGTTTCTCCTGCAGGGAGTCGATTGAAACGGCAGACTTCGCTATCGTCCTTCCAATTGGACATCAACTGATCGACTCGGTCAAGAGCCTCTTTAATGGCCGCTTCTGCTGCTTTTGGGTTGGGTACTTCATCCGCGATCACGACCGACCATGTCGTGCCCATTACCTGGCCTTGAAAGCGATGGGGTTCGATTTCTCGAGAGGCTGACCCTGGCGTTCCCTGACCGCAACTGATCAGGAAAACGCTCCATAAAAAAAAGAGTCCCCCCAAAAGGGAGGACTCTATCTGTATGATTGTGTGCTTTTTAGAATTCATCGTACGCAATCATTTCTTTTTCGACGCCGAGATCAAACAGCATCTGGTTGACGGCGGAGATCATCATCGGAGGACCGCATAAGTAATACTCGATTTCGGTTGGGTCCTCATGTTTAGAGAGATACTCGTCATGCAGAACCTGGTGGATGAAACCGGTCGACCCTTGCCAGTTATCTGAGGGCAGGGGGTCTGACATGGCTACCGTCCACTTGAAGTTATCGAATTCCTTGGCGATTCCGTCGAAGTCGTCCTGGTAGAACATTTCGCGAACGGAGCGTGCACCGTACCAGAAGGTGACCTTACGGTTTGTCCGCTGGGTGTGGAAAAGGTCGAACAGGTGACTGCGCATGGGCGCCATACCCGCTCCACCGCCGATGAAACACATCTCGCGATCGGTTTTCTTCTGGAAGAATTCACCATAAGGTCCACTGACGACGACTTTGTCTCCGGGCTTCAAATTGAAGATGTATGAAGAAGAAATGCCAGGAGGAAGATCGTCACGACCAGGAGGTGGTGAGGCAATACGTACGTTCAGCATGACGCGGTTGCCCTCGGCAGGGTGGTTCGCCATGGAGTAGGCTCTGAAGATGGGCTCATCGTTATTGGCGACGTATTTCCAGAGATTGTACTTATCCCAGTCTTCACGATATTCACCGGGAATATCGAAACTCTTGTAGGACAG
>Ga0070729_10002955_pt1 | contig 20659 bp, 19 predicted proteins | sample tdDd472_FD_66725 | JGI IMG/M metagenome (GOLD analysis project Ga0070729, IMG submission 66725) | Marine sediment microbial communities from the Atlantic coast under amendment with organic carbon and nitrate - tdDd47.2 | ecosystem: Environmental > Aquatic > Marine > Coastal > Sediment | place... | reverse complement strand
CGCCGAAGGTGACGGCTTCCTCTTCCCAGACCCGGTCGAGCGCCTTGAGATCGTCCGGGTCGTCCTCGGCGGCCTTTAGAAGGTCGCTCAAGAGCCCCGCGTCCGGCTTGCCCGCCGCCAGCGCCTCGAGCACGGCGAAGGCGTTGGCATAGATCGAATTGCGCCGCTTGAGCCGCTCTCGCAGCGCCGCCAGAATATGGGCGGTCTGGCCGAGCAGCTCACGCGCCTCGGCCTCCGGCTTCATCGACAGGTACTCGAGGAACATCGGCAGGTAGTCGGGCAGTTCCTTGGCGTCGACGGCGAAACCGTCGGTCTCGTACATCGTCATCAGGTCGACCATCGCCTGGCCGCGGTCGCGGCTTTCGCCGTGCACGTGCTCGAACAGGTGCAGCGACAGCGACCGGGTACGATCGAACAGGAACACGTAGCGCTCCTGCGCGTCGTAGCGGTCGCGTTTGGCGATGTCATAGGCGAGCCGTTGCAACAGCTCCTTCTCCGCCTTGCCGAGCGCGCATTCCCCGGCCGCGGCCGCGATCTCCCTCATGCCGGCATGAATCTCGTCGGTCGGATAGGAAAGGACCAGCGACAGGATCTTGAAAACCGTGTTCATCACGCATTCTCCTTGAAGAGGTCGGTGGGCGTCTGCACGGTGCGCGGCCTTTTGGCGCCGAACAGGTCGGAGGTCGAGGAGCCGCCGGAGCAGCCGTTGCCGAACGAGAAGCCGCACGAGCCGCGCACGTCGTAGGCGTCCTCGGTGATCTCGCGATGGCTGGTCGGGATGACGAAGCGGTCCTCGTAATTGGCGATCGCCATCACATGGTACATCTCCTCGATCATCGAGCCGGTCATGCCGACCTTCTCGGCGATCGCCTCGTCGATCACCCCGTCGACGGTCTTCGCCCGCATATAGGCGCGCATGCCGAGCATGCGTTCGAGCGCCGAGATGACGGGAGCGTCCTTGCCGGCGGTGAGCAGGTTCGAAAGATAGCGCACCGGGATGCGCAAGCTGCGCACGTCCGGCAGACCGTCGTCCCAGCCGAGCTGGCCGGATTCGGCCGCCGCCTGCAGCGGCGACAGCGGCGGCACGTACCAGACCATCGGCAGGGTGCGGTATTCAGGATGCAGCGGGAACGCCACCTTCCAGTCCATCGCCATCTTGTAGACCGGCGAGTGCCGCGCCGCTTCCAGCCACGCCTCGGGCACGCCGTCGCGGCGGGCCTGCTCGATCACGCCCGGATCGTTGGGATCGAGGAAGATTTCGAGCTGCCTCTCGTAGAGATCCTGCTCGTCCTCGGTCGAGGCGGCTTCCGAGATCCGGTCGGCGTCATAGAGCACCACGCCGAGATAGCGGATGCGGCCGACGCAGGTTTCCGAGCACACGGTCGGATGGCCGGCCTCGATACGCGGATAGCAGAAGATGCATTTCTCCGATTTGCCCGAAGACCAGTTGTAGTAGATCTTCTTGTAGGGACAGCCGGAGACGCACATCCGCCAGCCGCGGCACTTCTCCTGGTCGATCAGCACGATGCCGTCGTCCTCGCGCTTGTAGATCGCCCCCGAGGGACAGGCGGCGACGCAGGTCGGATTGAGGCAGTGCTCGCACAGGCGCGGCAGGTACATCATGAATGTGTTTTCGAACTCGCCGTAGATCTGCTTCTCGATGCCGTCGAAATTGACGTCGGCCGAGCGCTTGGAGAATTCGCCGCCCAGGATCTCCTCCCAGTTCGGCCCCCACTCGATCTTTTCCATCCGCTCGCCGCTGATCAGCGAGCGCGGCCGCGCCGTCGGCATGGTCTTGCTCTCGGCCGCGGTCTGCAGATGCTCGTAGTCGTAGTCGAACGGCTCATAGTAATCGTCGATCTCCGGCAGGTCCGGATTGGCGAAGATATTGGCCAGGATGCGCCATTTCGCGCCCATCTTCGGCCGGATGCGGCCATTGCGCTTGCGGACCCAGCCGCCGTTCCACTTCTTCTGGTTCTCCCATTCCTTGGGGTAACCGATGCCGGGCTTGGTCTCGACATTGTTGAACCAGGCGTATTCGACCCCTTCCCGGTTGGTCCACACGTTCTTGCAGGTGACCGAACAGGTATGGCAGCCGATGCACTTGTCGAGATTCAGCACCATTCCGATCTGTGCGCGGATTTTCATTCTGCCGCCTCCTTCGGGGTTTCGGTTTCCTTGGCCGGCTCGTCCATCCAGTCGACCTTGTCGAGCTTGTGCACGACGACGAATTCGTCGCGGTTGGACCCGACCGTGCCGTAATAGTTGAAGCCGTAGGATTGCTGGGCGTAGCCGCCGATCATGTGGGTCGGTTTCGTGATCGCCCTGGTAACCGAGTTGTGGATGCCGCCGCGCTGGCCGGTGATCTGCGAGCCGGGCGTGTTCACGATCTTCTCCTGCGCGTGATACATGAAGATCGTGCCTTCCTTCATGCGCTGGGAGACGACCGCCCGGGCGACGATGGCGCCGTTGGCGTTGAACACCTCCACCCAGTCGTTGTCGACGAGACCGGCCTTGGCCGCGTCGACCTCGGAAAGCCACACCACCGGGCCGCCGCGATTGAGCGTCAGCATCAGCAGGTTGTCGGTATAGGTGGAGTGGATGCCCCATTTCTGGTGCGGCGTGATGAAGTTCAGCACCACTTGCGGCCGGCCGTTCGACTTCGCCTCGATCGCCGGATTGATCGTCTTGGTGTCGATCGGCGGCCGGTAGACGCACAGCGCCTCACCGAAGGCCCGCATCCACAGGTGATCCTGGTAGAGCTGCTGGCGGCCGGAAAGCGTCCGCCACGGGATCAGTTCGTGGACGTTGGTGTAGCCGGCATTGTAGCAGACCTTGTCGGATTCGAGCCCAGACCAGGTCGGTGAGGAGATGATCTTGCGCGGCTGGGCGACCACGTCGCGGAAGCGGATCTTCTCGTCTTCCTTCGGCATCGCCAGATGGGTGTGGTCGCGGCCGGTGAATTTCGACAACGCCTCCCAGGCCTTGACCGCGACTTCGCCGTTGGTCTCCGGCGCCAGCGACAGGATCACCTCGGTGGCGTCGATGTCGGTCTCGATCCGGGGACGGCCCTTTGTCGGGCCCTCCTCCTCGACGGCGCCGTTGAGACGGCGCAGCAGATCGACCTCGCGCTCGGTGTTCCACGAGATGCCCTTGCCGCCATTGCCGAGCGTGTCCATCAGCGGACCGAGCGCGGTGAAGCGCTTGTAGAGATTGGGATAATCGCGCTCGACCACGGCAACCGCCGGCATCGTCCTGCCGGGCACCGGCTCGACTTCGCCGGTCTTCCAGTCCTTGACGTCGAGCGCCTGCGCCATCTCCCCCGGCGTGTCGTGCAGGATCGGTACCAGCACCACGTCCTTTTCGACGCCGAGCACCTCGGGCGCCACGTCCGAGAACTTCTTCGCGATGCCCTTGAAGATGTCCCAGTCGCTGCGCGCCTCCCAGGCCGGATCCGCCGCACTGGTCAGCGGATGGATGAAGGGATGCATGTCCGAGGTGTTGAGGTCGTTCTTCTCGTACCAGGTCGCCGTCGGCAGCACGATGTCGGAATAGACGCAAGTTGTCGACATGCGGAAGTCGAGGGTGACCAGCAGATCGAGCTTGCCTTCCGGCGCCTCGTCCCGCCAGACCACGTCGGTGCCCTGCTGCCGTCCCTCCTCGCCGAGATCCTTGCCGAGCAGGCCGTGGTTGGTGCCGAGCAGGTGCTTGAGGAAATATTCGTGCCCCTTGCCCGACGAGCCGAGCAGGTTGGAGCGCCAGACGAACAGGTTGCGCGGCCAGTTGGCTTCGTTGTCGGGATCCTCGCAGGCCATTTTCAGCCCGCCGGACTTGAGCTGGGCGGCGACGTGGTCCTTGACCTCGGTGCCCGCCGGCGCGCCTTTGGCGATATCGAGCGGATTGCTCTCGATCTGCGGCGCGGAGGGCAGCCAGCCCATGCGTTCGGCGCGGATATTGTAGTCGATCAGCGTCCCGTCCCACGGGCCTTCCGGCGCCGTCGGCGACAGGATCTCGTCGACCTTCAGCGTCTCGTAGCGCCACTGGTCGGTATGGGCATAGAAGAACGAGGTCGAGTTCATCTGCCGCGGCGGCCGGCCCCAGTCGAGCGCGAATGCGAGCGGCAGCCAGCCGGTCTGCGGGCGCAGCTTCTCCTGGCCAACGTAGTGGCTCCAACCGCCGCCGGACTGGCCGACGCAGCCGCACATCACCAGGAGATTGATGATCCCCCGGTAGTTCATGTCCATGTGGTACCAGTGGTTCAGTCCCGCGCCGAGGATGACCATCGAGCGGCCGCCGGTCTTCTCGGCGTTGGAGGCGAACTCGCGGGCGACCGTGACGATGTGATCGCGCGGCACGCCGGTGATTGTCTCCGCCCAGGCCGGGGTGTAGGGCAGGTTGTCGTCGTAGGAGCTGGCGCAATTGTCGCCGTTCAGGCCGCGGTCGAGCCCGTAATTGGCGACGAACAGATCGAACACGGTGGCGACCAGCGCCTGGCCGTCGGCGAGCTTGACCTTCTTCGCCGGCACCGAGCGCAGGAGCACGCTGTCATGGTCGGTGCCCTCGAAATGGTCGTGCTCGCGATTGCCGAAATAGGGGAAGCCGACCGGGACGACGTCGTCGTGGTCCTCCTCGAGGATCAGGCTCAGGGCGAGTTCGACCTCGCCGCCCTTGCCGTCTTTCTGCTCGAGATTCCACTTGCCCTTGTCGCCCCAGCGGAAACCGATGGAGCCCTGCGGCACCACGGTCTTGCGGGTCTTGCCGTCGACGGCGACGGTCTTCCATTCGGTATTCTCGCTCTCGCCGTGGCCGTCCTTGAAGTCGGAGGCGCGCAGCATCCGGTCGGCGATATAGTGACCGTCGCGCTCGACCAGCCGCACCAGCATCGGCATGTCGGTGTAACGACGGCAATAATCCTCGAAATAGGCCGCCTGCCGGTCGAGATGGAACTCGCGCAGGATGACGTGGCCCATGGCCATCGCCAGCGCCGCGTCGGTGCCCTGCTTGGGATGCAGCCACAGGTCGGCGAATTTCGCCGCCTCCGAATAGTCCGGCGAGACCACCACCGACTTGGTGCCCTTGTAGCGGGCCTCGGTGTAGAAATGGGCGTCGGGCGTGCGCGTTTGCGGCACGTTCGAGCCCCACAGCATCAGGAAACCGGAATTGTACCAGTCGGCGGATTCGGGCACGTCGGTCTGCTCGCCCCAGGTCATCGGCGAGGCCGGCGGCAGGTCGCAATACCAGTCGTAGAACGACATGCAGACGCCGCCGAGCAGCGACAGGTAGCGCGAGCCGGCCGCGTAGGAGACCATCGACATGGCCGGGATCGGCGAGAATCCGATCACCCGGTCCGGGCCCCACTTGCGCGCGGTGTAGGCATTTGCGGCGGCGATGATCTCGTTGACCTCGTCCCACTTCGCCCGCACGAAGCCGCCCAGGCCGCGCACCTTGACGTATTCGGCCCGCTTCGCCGGATCCTCCTGGATCGCCGTCCACGCCCCCACCGGCGTCTTGATCGCCCGTTCCCGGCGCCACAGTTTCAAGAGCCGCGAGCGGATCAGCGGATATTTCACCCGGTTGGCCGAGTACATGTACCAGCTGTAGCTGGCGCCGCGCGAGCAGCCGCGCGGCTCGTGGTTGGGCAGGTCCGGCCGGGTGCGCGGATAGTCGGTCTGCTGGGTTTCCCAGGTGACGATGCCGCCCTTGACGTAGATCTTCCACGAGCAGGAGCCGGTGCAGTTGACGCCATGGGTGGAGCGGACGATCTTGTCGTGCTGCCAGCGCTTGCGGTAGGAATCCTCCCAGTCGCGGTTCTCGCTGGTGGTGACGCCGTGGCCCCTGGAGAAGGTGCCGGTATTCTTCCTTGCCAGGAAATTGAGGCGGTCGAGAAGATGGCTCATGTGCCGGATCCTTTCTTGAAAGCCGTCAGCAGGGAACGGGCGCGTTCTTCCGGGTGTAGAAGAACCAGGTGACGAGCGCGCAGGTGACGTAGAAGGCGAGGAAACCCCAAAGCGCCGCCGCGGGACCTCCGGTCATGGTGATCGAGGTGCCATAGGCCTTCGGGATGAAGAACGCGCCGTAGGCCGCGATGGCGGAGGTGAAGGCGACGATCGCCGCGCTTTCCCGCTCCGACTGCTTCAGGCGCGCCGCTTCGTCCAGTCCCGGCATCAGCCGCGCGACTTCGCGACGCATGATGGTCGGGATCATCTGGAAGGTGGAGGCGTTGCCGACACCCGTCAGGAAGAACAGAGCCATGAAGCAGGCGAAGAACCCCCAGAAGGCGTTGGGCTGGTCCTTGATCGCCAGGAAGTACAGGACACCGCCGACCGCGGCGATCATCCCCACGAACGTCACCAGCGTGACCCGTCCGCCCCCGAAGCGATCCGAGACCCAGCCCGTGCCGGCACGGCTGAGCGCGCCGACGAGCGGACCGAGAAACGCGTAGGACAGGGCGTTGACGCTCGGAAACTGGGTCTTGGCGAGCAGCGGAAAGCCGGCCGAGTATCCGATGAAGGATCCGAAGGTGCCGGTATAGAGCCAGCACATCACCCAGTTGTGGAAGCGCGAGAAGATGACCGCCTGCTCGGAGAACGAAGCCCGGGCGGAGGCGATGTCGTTCATGCCGAACCAGGCGAGCGCCGTCGAGACGATCAGGAACGGCACCCAGACGAAGCCGGCGTTCTGCAGCCACAATTTGGTCCCGTCGGCAACCGTCTGGCCATCGCCGACGAATACGGCGAACGCGCCCGTGGAAATCACGATCGGCACCAGGAACTGCATCACCGAAACGCCCAGATTGCCAAGACCGGCATTCAGTCCCAGCGCGTGTCCCTTTTCCTTCTTCGGATAGAAGAAGGAGATATTGGCCATCGACGAGGCGAAATTGCCGCCGCCGAAGCCGCACAGCAGCGCCAGAACCAGGAAGATCAGGTAGGGAGTGTCCGGGTTCTGCACCGCGTACCCGATCCCGAACGCCGGGATGAGCAGGGACGCGGTGGTCAGCGTCGTCCACAGCCGGCCGCCGAAAATCGGAACCATGAAGGAGTAGAAAATGCGCAGGGTCGCACCGGAAAGTCCCGGCAACGCCGCCAGCCAGAACAGTTCGTCGGTGGTGTAGTTGAAGCCGATGGACGGCAGCTTGGCGATGACCACGCTCCACACCATCCAGACAGAGAAGGCGAGCAGCAGCGCCGGAATCGATATCCAGAGGTTGCGGCGGGCGATGCGCCGGCCCTGCTCATTCCAGAAGGTTTCGTCCTCGGGCCGCCAGTCTTCGATAACGCCGGCAAGCACACCCTTCTTTTCGGGCCCGTGAACGGGCTGCATTTCGGGCAACTCGGGCAGCGCCTCGAGCTCGGTCGTCAAGGCGGCACGTTCCATCGAACGGATCGAGAAATGCATCCAGACCAGGTTTACCGCGACGATGCCGAACAACAGCGCGAAGCAGCTCGTCCACACGCCGGTGAGATCGAGCATAGCGCCGAATACGATCGGAAGGACGAAACCGCCAAGGCCACCGATCATCCCGACAAGCCCGCCGACGGAACCGACATGGTCGGGATAGTAGGCGGGAATGTGCTTGTAGACCGCGGCCTTGCCCAGCGACATCACGAAACCGAGAACGAAGATCGCGATGACGAAGGGCACCAGGCCCATGCTGGTCGAAAAGACGATGGGCCCCTTGATGCCGTGAATCACGTAATCCGTGTTCGGGTAGGAGAGCATGAAGGTGATCACGACGGAAACGCCGAATGTCCAGTACATGACGGCGCGGGCGCCGCGCTTGTCGGACAGATGGCCGCCATAAGCGCGGAAGATCGAGGCGGGGACCGAATAGGCGGCCGCGATCATGCCGGCCGACTTGATGTCGAGGCCGTAGACGCCGACCAGATAACGCGGGAGCCACAGGGCAAGCGCGACGAAGGCGCCGAAAACGAAGAAGTAGTAGAGCGAGAACCTCCAGACCTGGAGATTGCGCAACGGTTCCAGTTCCATCCAGGTGGACCGCGGACGCTCGCCCTTCGACTTGCGCGCTGCCGTCGACGGATCGTCCCGGGTCAGCACAAAGAAGAGGATCGCGACGATCGCCAGGACGGCCGAATAGACCTGCGCGGTCACCTGCCAGCCAAGCGCGACGAGCAGGAACGGCGCGGCGAAATTGGTAACGGCGGCGCCGACATTGCCGACGCCGAAAATTCCAAGCGCCGTCCCCTGCCGGCCGGACTGATACCATTTCGACACGTAGGCGATGCCGACCGCGAAGGAGCCGCCGGCCAGGCCGACGCCGAGCGCGGCGACGAGAAACATCGGATAGGTGGAAACGGTCGACAACAGCCAGGTCGCGCCCGCCGCGGCGAGCATGACGAGCGTGAAGACCAGCCTGCCCCCATACTGGTCGGTCCATATTCCGAGGAATATGCGGCTGACGGAACCGGTCAGGATCGGGGTCGCCACGAGCAATCCGAACTGCGTGTCGCTGAGGCCGAGTTCGCCCTTGATCCTGATGCCGATGATCGAGAATATCGTCCATACGGCAAAGCATACCGTAAAAGAGAACGTGCTCAGTCCAAGAGCACGAGACTGATCGGTGCGGGTTACACCATCGAGCGCATGCATCGGTCCGATCCTTCCTGTCCGGTCAATAAAATGGCGTTCGAGTTCTTGACAGGGCCGATTGAGACCGAAGATAGGGCGAAAGAAGGTTGATCTAAATCAACGGACTGAGGCGATCGCGAAGAAATAAGTCTTTGCGAGGGATCGCTCAAAAGCGCCGGCGGGATAGATCAACCGGCGCGGTTGAATCGACCCCGAGGGACTGATAAAAGGCGGATGGCTGGCTTGACAATTATCAAGGATCGATAGTTTGAGAACGGCGGATCTCCCGCAGGTGCGATCCCTGCGCCTGTTCGAGAGCATGAGCGAATCGAATTTCGACTCCCTGATGCATGCCGCCTATCTGCAGAATTTTCCCGCCCATCTCGACCTGATCCACGAGGGCGACCCGGCCGACTTCCTCTACGTGGTGATCGAGGGTTGCGTGGAACTCTACGCCCGCTCGAACGGCCGCGAGAGCACCATGGGCACGGTCCACCCGATCGGAACCTTCATTCTCGCCGCCGTGCTCAGGGACGCCGTCTTCCTGATGTCGGCGCGCACGCTCGACAAGTCGAAGATCCTGCTGATCCCCTCCGAGAACGTCCGCGGGGCCTTCCGGAACGACGAGAAATTCGCCCGCGCCATCGTCGAGGAGCTTGCCTATTGCTATCGCGGCATGGTCAAGGAGCACAAGGACATCAAGCTGCGCACCGCGGTGGAACGGCTCGCCAACCGGCTGCTGCGCTTCCACGCCGAGCAGGGCGGCAGCGGCGAGCTACTGCTTCCATACGAGAAGCGCACCATCGCCTCGCTTCTCGGCATGACGCCGGAAAACCTGTCACGCGCCCTGAACACGCTGAAGCGCTACGGCGTCGACGTCGACGGGTCCACCGTACGGCTCGGCGATCTGAAATCGCTGGAAACCCTCGCCAAGCCCAACAAGCTGATCGACGATCTCGATTCATAGGGCCGCCCCGTTCCGTGCTATAGTCCCCGCATAAGCAAACTGGCAGCGGGAGGAGCGCCATTTTGCGGGTATTTGCCGCGACTGCGCTGGTGCCGGCCTTGCTGATCGGACCGATGCCCGGGCACGCGCAGGAAACCGAAACGCTGGTCGAGAAGGGTCGGGCCATTTCAAGGCTCCATTGCTCGCGATGCCATGTCATCGACGGCAAGAAGCCGTTTGGCGGCATCTCCTCCACCCCCTCCTTCACGCTGATCATCAAGGCCCTGGCGGATTGGGAAGACCGCTTCGCCACCTTCCACGCGCGGCGGCCGCATCCTGCGATCGTCCGATTCAAGGGTGAACCGATCGATCCCGAATACCCGCCGTCCTCGGTCCCCATCGAGATCGACCCGGACGATATCGAGGCCATCCTGGCCTTTGTCCGCACCCTGAAAAAAGCCGATTGACCGGCGACCGGACAGTATTCCCGGCCTTTGCGCCGCCGGTCGGAAGCGGCTACAGATCGGGACGACACAGCCGGAGACCGGAAATGGACGAGAGCCGTAATCCCAACCGCAAGGAACGCCGCGCCGCCGAAGCACGCGGTGAAATGACCGACCGGATGTTCCTGGAAATGTCCGGCCGGTTCATCGACCTCGCCAACCGCGAGAACCGCACGACACCGGCGACCGACCTGCACATGGCGTTTCTCTACGCGGCGGCCCGTTACAACGCCCATGTCGGCAAGAATGTCCTGGGCATCGACGAGCACGAACCGTTCGTCGAGGAGATGGTCAAGGCCTATCAGGAGATGCTTCGCAACCACCTCGCCGATCCGGACCTTTAGGCCTCTTCCTCGTCAATCAATCGCAGCCGCCGGCGCAGCGAAACGCGCGGCCGCTCGTTGCCGCCGGTCTCCGCCGGAGCGGCCTCCCCGCAATCCTCGGGCTTCGCCGTCGATTCGACGTGCTGCTCCTCCGCTTCGGATGCCTGCATCGCCTCAGGTTCGCCGGTCTCCGCCGCTTCGTCCCCGCTCTCGGTCTCGGCCTCATCCTCTTCCACGTTCGGCCGTTCCTCGATTTCCTCGGAGGCGGCTTCGGATGCTTCGGCGTTCTCTTCTGCCGGCGTTTCGTAGCCGCGACCGGATTGCCAGGCCGACTGGAAGGTCTTCAAGATCAGGTCCGGGCTGCCGAAATCGTCGTCATAGTCGATCAGCCCGTCGATATGGGCGAAGACCGGGCTCGACCGCCACAGGATCGCCAGCGCCTGTTTGCGCAGCAGCGACGGAACGCCGTCTTTCATGAACACCGTGAAATCGGACGTCTCGTCGAGGGTGGCGAGATCGACCTCCTCGGCGGCGGCGCGATTGGCCTCCAGTTCTGCGGCCCGGGCGGCCTGTTCCCCGTCGTCAGGCAGATTGTCGGACGCGGCGACTTCCGGCTGCTCAACCGGTCGCTCGCCGCGCCGATGCGCCGATTTGCGCTCCGACCACCGCGAGAGCCCGCTCCGCTCGTCCCTTTCCTCGCTCATCGCCGTTCGCTCAGTGCTTCGTGTGGGGTTTGAAGATCGGCGTCTTGCCGAACTTCTGCTCGTCGGGTCGGAGCCGGTCCCGCTTGCGCTTGATGAACGCCTCGTCCTGGTGATGCTCCTCGACGAAGGCCTGGATGAAGGCGGCCACCGGATCGGGCATGGCGACCTTCTCGACGATGTCTTCGCCGGTGTCCTCGTAGTCCTGGATATCGTAGGACGACGCAGTCACCAGATGCGCTTCGTAGGGAAATTCGGACGCCGGATCCTCCGCCTCGCGCAGCACCACGTAGAGTTCCGGTTCCGGCAGCATCAGGTTCTGCCGCAGCGCCTCGGTTTCCTTGCGGTGGAGCGTCAGCGCCAATGTCGCCGCGTGATACTGGACGAGATCGCCATCGCGGCGCAATTCGTGCCAGAACGCATCGACATCGTCGTCCATGAACACGGCGACGGGCTTCCAGATCCAGTCCGCCCAGGGATGACTGGACGGACGTTTCTCCACCACGATTCCCAACAGGATACTGACTTCTCGCCCTTCAACCGACCTCACCGACGCCCACCTCTTGTCGCAGGCGCCGATAATGGCAAACAAATCGGCGGCGGGCGAGAAAAAGCATCATAATCCTTGCCCTTATCATGGGCATGGGGCGTAAACTGGCCGCAAGAGCCAATATGAGATCGGCAGGTCTCGCCGGGAGGAGTTCGGAATGCATTTGAACGGTCGCGCTTGCCTGGTGTGCAATTGCGAGAACACGGTGCCGGTCGATGCCGGGCGGCTGACCGAGGCGCTCGGAGAGGACGTCGGAACCGTCCATTCAAATCTGTGCCGGTCCCAGCTCTCCACCGTCGAAGCCGCGCTGCAATCCGACCGTCCGGTCCTTGTCACCTGCACCCAGGAAGCGCCGCTGTTCGAGGAAATCGCCGAGGAAGCCGGCAAGGCCGACCTGATCTCCTTCGTCAATATCCGCGAGAACGCGGGCTGGTCGGCCGACGGCGACAAGGCCCACGCCAAGATCGCCGCGCTGATAAAGGCCGCGGCCTACGAACCCGAACCGGCGCGGCTCAAATCCATCCGGTCGGACGGCCTGTGCCTGATCTACGGCGGCGGCTCGCAGGCGCTCGAACTCGCCAGATTGCTCGCGCCGAAGCTTTCGGTGACGCTGCTGTTGTCATCGGACGAGGAGTTCCTGCTGCCGGCCGTCGCCGACGTGCCGATCTATCGGGGCGACATCGTCGAGGCGCAGGGCTCCTTCGGCGCCTTCAAGGTCAAGGTCGACAAATACGCCGCGATCCGGCCCTCGGCGCGGGGCGCACCGGATTTCCAGATGGCGCGCGACGGCGCCCGGTCCGAATGCAGCGTGATCTTCGACATGGCCGGCAAGACGCCTCTGTTCGCTGGCCACCGCCACCGGGACGGCTATTTCCGCGCCGATCCGGGCGATCCCGCCGCCGTCCTGCGCGCCGCGTTCCAGGCCGCCGACATGGTCGGGGAATTCGAAAAGCCGATCTACGTCGCCTATGACGAGGAAACCTGCGCCCATTCCCGCTCCGGGATCGTCGGATGTTCGAAATGCCTCGACGCTTGTCCGGCCGGCGCGCTCGCCGACAAGGGCGACGCGGTTTCGCTCGACCAGGGGATCTGCGGCGGCTGCGGCTCCTGCCACGCGGTCTGCCCGACCGGATCGATGGATTACCGCTACCCGCGCCGGGCCGATGTCGTCTCCCGCGCCCATCTGCTGCTCGAAGCCTATGCGACCGCGGGCGGCGAGGATCCGGTGATCCTCGTCCACGACCGGACCCATGGCGGCGACATGATCTCGGCGATGGCGCGCCACGGCAACGGACTGCCGGCGAATGTCCTCCCCACCCCGCTCCACGCGGCCACCGCGATGGGGCATGTGGAGATGCTGGCGCTGATCGCCGGCGGCTGCCGGCGCATAGTGGTCCTGACCGATCCGGCCCGCGAAGAGGACTATTCGGCGCTCGACGTCGAATGCCGGCTCGCCAACGCCATCCTCGAAGGCCTCGGTCTGGGAAACGACATCGTCGGCCGCATCGACGAGGCCGACCCGGACGCGGTCGAAGCCGTGCTCTGGACCCTCGGCCCCGGAATCTCGCTCCCCGTCGCCCGGTTTTCGGCCGCCGGGACCAAGCGCGACATCGCCCGGCTGGCGTTCGGCCGCCTGCACGAGGCGTCTCCGGAGAAGCCGGAGATCATCGCGCTTCCCGAGAAGGCGCCCTATGGACGGCTGCAAATCGACACAGATGCCTGCACGCTTTGCATGGCCTGCGTTTCCGCGTGCCCGACCGGCGCGATGGCGGATACGCCGGGCGAACCGAAGCTGCGCTTCATCGAGAGCGCCTGCGTGCAGTGCTCGATCTGCGTCCGCACCTGCCCGGAGAAAGCCCTGACGCCGGAGCCCCGCCTCAACTTCACGACTAGCGCCATGCAGCCGGTCACGCTCTACGAGGAGGAGCCGTTCGAGTGCATCGTCTGCGGCAAGCCCTTCGCGACAAGATCGACGATCGAGCGCATCTCCGCGCAACTCGCCGGCAAGCATTCCATGTTCGCAAGTCCCGGCCGCGCCGAGATGATTAAAATGTGTGAGGACTGTCGGGTCGAGGCGCTGGCGAACAGCAGCGAGGACCCGCTCGCCGGCGGCGAGCGGCGCCGGGTCAGGACCACCGAAGACTATCTCAAGGCCGAAGCCAAGGGCCTGTCGATCGACGATTTCCTGATCGACGACTGAACCCGCGCCATCAGCGGCTGTGGGTGGCCGCGCACAGATCCTCGGCGCGGCGGCGGAACAGGGCGTATTGGGAATCGTCGATGACGCCGTCGGACTTCATCTTCTCGACGTCGCCGACGCGCTGCTTCAGGCAGGCGGCCAGTTCGGGATTGGCTTGTTTGGCCGGCTCGCCGCGCGCGGCGGGTCCCGCGAGCAGGTTGCTCTGAGTGGAGGTTTCTCCCGACAGGAGCGTCGCGATATCGGTGTGCCAATTCCTGTAGATCAGGAGGGCGATCAGCACCGCGAGGATCAGGGCGACGAGCCGGGCCCAGATGCTGTCGAGAATGTTGCCTTGCGTTCCGGCCGTTGCCATCTGCCCGTCCCTCCCGTCGTTTCAGCCGCGCCGCAGCGGCAGGTTCGTCAGCAGGTTCTGCGGCTTGAACACAAGCCTGCCCGCTTCGTCCATGGCGACGCCCAAATATACCGGTTTGCCGTGCATGGAGTCCACCAGGTCGGCGGTTTCGAGGAATTCCATCCGGTAGAGAGCCAGCAGTCGCGCCAGTTCGCTTTCCGGGACGTCCTCGCCATTGTAGAGCGCGTTGAGGATGCGGGTCGATTCCGCGTCGCAGCCGATATGCCAGGTCCAGCGGTCGTCTTGGATCGACTTCACCGCCTCGACCCGGGTCTCGACCTTCATGAAATGCCGCGTCCACGCCTCGATGACCCGCCCCAGCGCGTCCGGGGCGGCCTGCGTGAACCGGAAATCGACGGCCATGTCGAACTTGTCCGACCGGTCCCAGTAGAGAGCCTTGTTGTCGTCGGTCATCACGTCGAACGCCACCTCGCGCATCGGCGTTCCGGCCTCGGCGAGTAATTGCCCTAGGCTGCCATAGCCTTCCCGCCCGCGCATCTCGACAATTTCCTGATCGGCCAGCATCAGCCGGTCGTCGCCGACGGAGACGGATTGCTCGCGGAAGAACAGTTCCGCCGCCCGCAGCCGCATCGGGTCCTCGACCTCGGCGAGGATGTTCGAAAGGATCAGGTGCACCATCTGGTCGATGAACACCGGCGGGATCGAGATCGCGCCGCCCTGGAACAGAGCCGCATACGCCGCCTCGATGGTTCCGTGCCGCACCAGATGATCGCGAAAGCCCAGCAGGATCCTGTAATTGTCGGCGGCGTCCCGATCCGCGATGCGCTCGAGTTCGGCCCGGTCCACCGCGGCGAACGGATCGGTCATCAGCTTTTCGAACAGGGCGATCTCGTTTTCGCAGGATTCTTCGATCGGATGGATCTCCGGCCGGGTCAGATAGGCCCTGAGATAGTCCGGCGTGACGGTGAGCCACCCGTTCTCGTCGAGATCCACCAGATGCCGGCCGGCCGATTTCCAGAATGTCATGGTCATTCTTCGACTATTTCCCAGACCCGCGCATGGGGGCGCGCGGCACGCGGATCGGCAAGGCGGAACACTTCGCGGACTTCGCCATGCTCGTCGAAGGAGCGTTGCAGCGCGAAGACCGAGCCGACCGCCACATCCGCGCAGAGATCGCAGACGAACCCGATCTCCTCCCGCGCCGCCGCCAGAGCCTGCTCCCGGTCGGGCGCGCCGCAACGGTCGAGGAAATGGCTCGCCAGGCCCTGCTCCAACCGCGCGCGCGCGTCGTCGGCCACTTCGGCCACGGAGACGAAGGTCGAGCGGCCGAAGCTCTCAAGCGACAGGAAACCATGGCTGAACGCCTGCCGCGTCTTGCCGGTCGGCATCTCGCCATCAAGGCCGGCGAACTCGAACCCGCCCGGGATCGCCCATTCGTCGGGATCGGCCGGCCGCTCGTAGACACGGGTGTCGGACGGATCGAACCGGATCGTCTTCAGGAACTTTTCGGACGATTCCGTCATGACGGACGGACCCGTTCGAGCGCATCGAGGACCGGAACGCTCACCGTTGCACCGTTCCCGGAAACGAGCGCGTTTCCGTTCTCGTCGAGGCCGATCAGTCGCCCAGGATCGCCGGCAACGGCGTTCTCCGCCAGCGGCCGGCTTTCGTTTCGCCGCTGCCACCAGTGCCGATGCAGATCGGCGAACCCCTCTTCCGACCAGGTGTGGATGGCGTTGACCAGGTGCCGGGCGACGGCTTCGAGCAGCCGGATGTTGGATATCATCCCGCAGCCCTCGTCCCACAAGGTCGTGCGCTCGGGCTCGTACCCCGCTTCCCGTCCGCGGCCATCGGGGCTGTGGTGGATCGTCAGTCCGACCGCCAGCCAGTCGGGAATGCCGTCGGTTTCGGTCTCCGATATCCGCAGGTCGGCGGAGCCGACCGAGGCGTCGTTGAGATAGATCAGCGAGGGCCAGCCATAGGTCACCGCCACTTCCGGCGGCGCCAGCGCTCCCAGGGCGTCGCCGAAGGCGACCATCGCGGCGAACAGCATTTCGGCGCAATGCTCGCGGCCGACCTCAGGCTCGAGCACCAGCGCGAATCGCAGCCAGTGCGGATCGTCGGCCCAGACCAGATCGCCGGCGCCGAACTCGCCCTTCGCGGCCCGCGACACCGCCCGCAGCATCGGATCGGACTGCGCGGTGACCTTGTGGCCGACGAGGAGCGGCGGAAAGGAAGGCGGCCTTGCACCCATTCTAGGGCCTGTGGACGATTAGGATTGTGGTGTCAGCGTGGCCCATTTCGTCGCTGGTGGCGTCAGCAAGCGCGCCGTAGTGCGACCCCACTTCCAGCGGTTGATGGCGCCTCCAGGGGCGAAATGGGCCGCGTCCGAAGGATTTGACCGGAATTGCCCAGCTTCGCTCCTTTCGTCGTCGAATATGCGCAAGCATGTCCTTCCTCCTCAAGAAACGAACCTGAACAATTCCGGACAAACTGACACCGCAATCCTAATTGTCCACAGGCCCTAGGATCAGGAACCGCTCAGATCGATCTCGCCTTCGACCACGTGGTTGAGAGAGGTTCCCTCGGCCGTCAGCACCATCTTCACCGACAGCTTGGAACGGCCGCCGAGATCGGTTTCGCGAACGATGCGTTCGATCTCCTGCTGCGAGGTCACCCCGACCTGCTTGAGGAACTTGCGCATCGACATGTTGAATTCTTCGCTCATCGGGAATTTGCCTTCGGTTTCGGAAAAACAGGGACGGGCACTACATACCCGGGCGGATACGGAGGACGCAATCGAATGGTCTTGCGACAAGGTGGCTAGTCCAGACGCACCGAATTGTTGGTCGACGTGTATTTCGCCTCGCTTGGGGTCTTGAAGACATCGAGAACCAGCCAGGCAGCGACGCTGATCGCGGCCATGAGGACCAGGCCCAGCAGAACGGATCTCATCGCAGGTATACTCCTCGCTATTCTTCGGCTTTCGGTTTCGTCGCCCGTTTGAGGAAATCGATCAGCGCGTCGCGCCGCGTGACCGACTTCAGCCGCTGCAGCGGCATCTTCGTGCCCGGCAGCACCTTGTCCGGACCATGGTCGAACAACCGGCCGATGGTTTCCTCGCTCCAGACGATATCCGAGTCTATCAGCGCCTTGGAATATTGATAGCCCTTCAACGTGCCGGCGCGGCGGCCGAACAGCTTGTAGAGCGTCGGGCCGGCGCGGTTGCCATCGTCCGGCGTCAGCGTATGGCAGACGCTGCATTTACGCTGGAATTCAAGCTCGCCCGCGTCGGTCGCGTCGCGGACCTGGAACCGGCGCGGGTATTTCGACTTGATCGCCGCGAACTTGCGCGGCGCGATCTGCCAGCGGGCGACGAAATCATCGAGCCCGACATGGAACATCTGATAGGTGTCGGGCACGAAGTCGAAATCCCATATCGGCCCGAAGGTTACGTCGGATTCCTCGACGAGCGTGCCGCTCGAGGCCAGAAACACGCCGATATGCCCCGAGCCGTCGCCATAGGCCATCAGAGCGCCGTCATGAGAGAGTTTCACCCGCTGGATCGGCCGGTCGCGTTTGGCCAGATCGGCGATCTTGTCGGCCGCCGAGATGCCGGCGATGCCGACGGTTCCGTCGACGGCGCCGAACAGCAGCCGGTCCTTGTCGATCAGGGCCAGGGTGTTGATGCCCCATCCGTGGCGATAGATCGGGCGCAGGCGTTCGCCCTTGGCGACATCCCATTCGAGGATCGTCCCGTCGTAGGACGCCGAATAAAGACGGGACGCGTCGGCGGAAAAGACGACGGAATTGACCGGGCCGCGATGGCCGGAAAGGACCGCGACCTCCTCGGCGCGAAATAGATCGTAGATCCGCGCCGTATGGTCCCAGCGGGCGACCGCCGCCAACCTGCCATCGGCGGAAACGTCGATGTCGAGCACCTTGCTGCGCGGCGCCGGGATCCGTTTGACCAGCGCCCCTTTCTCAAGGTCCCAGATTCCCAGCGTCCCGTCGTCGCTGACCGAAACCGCGCGATCGGAACCCGGCACGAAGGCGACGTCGTTGACCGCACTCTCGTGGCCGATCAGCCGGGAGACGATGCGGCCCTTTGGCTTCGAGATGTCCCAGTAGATGATCGAATAGTCGAAGGACGCGGTCAGGACCCGCTTGCCGTCGGCGGAGACGCTGATCGCCTTGATCGGCCCGCCATGGCCTTCGAGTTTTGCCGGCAGGTCTCCGGACGCGGCAATCGCAATACCACCGGCGCGAAGGAACAGCGCTACGGCAAAAGCGCGACGAACGATCGGCGATCCATAGGTGCGCATTTACACTGCCTGGTCCGGCCCTCACTCACTCCGCAGGTTGATAGTCGGCGCCCTCGCTGGATTCCTTCGCCTCTTCTTCCTCAACCCAGAGCGAATGGTGGTCGCGCGCCCAGTTCTTGTCGACGTCGCCGCTGGTCATCGCCGCGAGCGCGCCCTGCATTCCGACGCTGCCGATATAGATATGGGCGATGATCACGATGATCAGGAACACCGCCATGATCGAATGCCACAGAGACTGGAACTGCTGTTCCTGTATCGGATTGAGGTTTGTAGGCAGATGCGTGCCGAAGACCGAATTCACCAGCACGAACGTGTCGTTGAACATGGTGGTGGTGAACGGGTAGAGAAGCGCCCAGCCGGACACCGAGATCGACAGACCGCCGAGGATCACCAGCCAGAACAGTACCTTCTGGCCGCCATTGAATTTCCGCGCCGCCGGATGCCCGCCGCCGAACAGCCCGCCGCCGCGCAGGAACCACATCACGTCGTGGCGGTTGGGGAAATTGTGGATGACCCAGCGCAGGAAGATCAGGGCGAGGCCGGCCATGAACGCGAAGGCCACGTAATTGTGGATGTGCTTGCCGAGGTCGGCGATCGTCGAGAACGCCCCCTTGCCGATCAGCGGAATCAGCAGCTTGCGCCCGTAGAGCAGATTGAGCCCGGTCAGCGCGAGCAGGATGAAGCTCGACGCCAGGATCCAGTGCGAGGTCCGTTCGAGCAGCGAAAACCGCCGGATCACCTCACCGGACAGGCCGTGGCTTACGCGGATGCGCCCGCGAATCGCGAAGAACAGGCAGAGCAGGAAACACATGCCCAGGATCGCCCAGCCGGCATACATCGGCAGCTTCTCCATCCGGAACAGCCGCCAGTCCTGCCCGGTCGACTGGATCATGATCCCGGCGGTCTTGTTCGGGGTCGACACGCCAAACCGGTCGCCGCGGCGGATCGCCCGCCAGAGCTCGGAATCCGACGACGTCCCGGCATCCGTGCCGCCCGGCGTGGCGCCGTGGATCGGCTTGTTCGGGCCGCTCGTCTGGGCATTCACGCCCTGCGGCGCGGCCGTCAGCACCAGCGCCACGGCGAGCGCCAGCGCGGCGACGAAGGAACGGAGGTGTTTCGGTAGTCGGATCATCAGGCTCCTCCAGAACCGGCCCCGAGCACTGACCCCGAGGCTGGCGAGGGTCGAGGTCGCATACGGACCGGCCGCGTACGACCCGACCGCCCCGTTTCTGTATTGTTGAGGTATGCGGCACGCGAGGGAGCGCTCCCCCGCGTGCCGGCTAACGCGATTTGGCCTAACCGCCGATCTTGCGGCCGTAGGCGGTTCCCCAGCCCCAGGCGCCGGCGCCGAAGCCGCGGGAGACGACCCGCTCCCGGTAGATCGCGGAGACGACGTCGCCGTCGCCGGCCAGAAGCGCCTTGGTCGAGCACATTTCCGCGCACAGCGGAAGCTTGCCCTCCGCCAGGCGGTTGCGCCCGTACTTCTGGAACTCGGCGCTGGAATTGTCCTTCTCCGGACCGCCGGCGCAGAAGGTGCACTTGTCCATCTTGCCGCGCGATCCGAAGTTCGACGCCTGCGGGAACTGCGGCGCGCCGAACGGGCACGCGTAGAAGCAGTAGCCGCAGCCGATGCACAGGTCCTTGGAATGCAGCACGACGCCTTCCTCGGTGTCGTAGAAGCAGTCGACCGGACAGACCGCCCGGCAGGGCGCGTCCGAACAGTGCATGCAGGCCACCGAGATGGAGCGCTCGCCCGGCTTGCCGTCGTTGATGGTGACGACACGCCTCCGGTTCACGCCCCAGGGCACCTCGTGTTCGTTCTTGCAGGCAGTGACGCAGGCGTTGCATTCGATGCAGCGTTCGGCATCACAAAGAAATTTCATTCGAGCCATTTCGTGATCCCTCCCTATGCCCGTTCGATGCGACAGAGCGTCGCCTTGGTTTCCTGCATCTGGGTCACCGAGTCGTACCCGTAGGTCTGCACGGTGTTGGTGGCCTCGCCGAGCACGTATGGATCCGCGCCGGGCGGATACTTGCTCCTGAGGTCCTTGCCCTCGAAATGGCCGCCGAAGTGGAACGGCATGAAGGCGACGCCCCTGCCGACCCGTTCGGTGGTCATCGCCATGACCTTGATCTTGGCGCCCTCGGGACCGTGGACCCAGACCTG
>Ga0070729_10002953_pt1 | contig 20672 bp, 19 predicted proteins | sample tdDd472_FD_66725 | JGI IMG/M metagenome (GOLD analysis project Ga0070729, IMG submission 66725) | Marine sediment microbial communities from the Atlantic coast under amendment with organic carbon and nitrate - tdDd47.2 | ecosystem: Environmental > Aquatic > Marine > Coastal > Sediment | place... | reverse complement strand
TCTTCTTCTTCTCAGCCTCTTCCGCGAAGAGGGGGGCCGCGAACAGCAGTGCGGCCAGGATCCAGTGGGTGCGTTCCATGGTTCCGATTCTAGGGTGGAGGGGCGCGGGGAACCAAACCGGAAACCACGCGTCATTGCCGTTCCCTCATAGAATCCGGGCGTGCGCCTGATTTGCTGCCTGCTCCTGCTTGTGCTGCCCGCCTCGGCCGAGAGCCTTGATCGCAAGACGCTCAAGAAGATCGAAGCGTTCGGCGTGAAGTGGTGGAAGGCGCGACCCAAGAATCGATTTCACGACTGGGATGCCGGGAAGCGCAAGGAGTTGTTGGCCGAGGCCGATGCGATCGGCGCGATCCCGGAAGGCTCGTGGCTGCAGGTGCGCGAAGCGCTGTGGAAGTCGCTTAAGAAGCACGGGCCCAAGGGCAAGGGAGCAGACAAGCTGTTCCTCGATACGCCCTATCAGCAGAAGATGTGGGCGTACGTTTCCGGCGCGCGCGGCAAGGACAAGGGCCTTGTGATGGGGCTGCACGGCGGCGGCAAGGGCGCAGGGTCCGCCGACGGACCGCGCGGGACGTGGCAGATCAAGGGCTGCATGGGCATGTATCCGCAGGGCCTCGTCCTGCAGGGCGACAACTGGAACACCGTGCAGGGCGAGAAGCAGATCCTGTCGTTGATCGAGATCGCGAAAGCGCAGCACGACATCGATCCCGACCGCGTCTACTGCGTCGGGTTCTCGATGGGCGGCACCGGGTCGTGGCACATGGCCGGGCGCTTTCCCGACTTGCTGGCGGGAGCGTCGCCGTGCGCGGGCGTGATCATGGCGCGGCCGAAGAGCCAGGTCGCCGATCCCGAAGAGGTGCTCGGGCTGCAGTACGGCATCTTGCCGAACGTGCGCAACCTCGCTATGTACTGGTTCATCGGACTCGAGGATCGCAACTGCATGCCGGGTACGTACCTGTTCGCGTGGGACTCGCTCAAGGACATCAAAGAGGATGATCCGACCGGCTACACGAAGCTGCACTTCAAGACCTACCCCGGTTTGGCGCACGCGTTTCCGCCGGGCGAGCCTGCGAAGTGCGTGGAGTTTCTGGCGAAGCAAAAGCGCGACACGTTTCCGACGAAGATCGTTTGGGAGTACGCGCTGCGACCGTTCCCGACGCGCAAGGAGTTCGATCGGACGGGGCGGCTCGTGCAGCGCTGGTTCTACTGGATCTACCACGCCAATCCGCAGGACCGCATGGAGATCGTGGCGGAGCGCGACGGAAACACGATCAAGATCGACGCCCTCGACCGCAACGGTCTGAAGGTGATGCTCAACCCCGAGATGATTGACGTCACGAAAGAAGTCATTGTGATGATGGATGGCGAAGAGGTTTACCGCGGCCAGCCGCGGCCGACGTTCCGCACCGTCGTCGAGTCGCTCGACGCCAAACTCGATAAGCGCCTCTTCTTCGACCGCTCCATCGACCTCTCCGAGTGAATCACTTTCGAGGCTGGCGCGCATAAGTCGTTTGCTGGGTGCCGTTTGTGCGGAAAGTGTGCGGCACGCGTGCCGCATCCTCATAGCGCGACAGCAACAACGCCACCGCATGTGTAGAGTGCGTTCCATGAGGCAGCACCAGGAAGAACTGCGCATCGATACGCCGGGGCAGGGGTTCCACGAGATCACGTTGCTCGTGCAGACGGTGGTGGGGCGTTCCGGAATCGCGGAGGGGCTCGCCACGATCTTCGTGCGCCACACGAGTTGCTCGCTTTGCATCCAGGAAAACGCCGATCCCAGCGCGCGCCGCGACATGGAGCGCTGGCTCGCCAAGATCGCGCCCGAGCACGATCCGGCCTACACGCACACCAGCGAGGGGCCGGACGACATGCCGAGCCACCTGCGCGCAATGGTCACGAAGACCAGCGAGACGATTCCGATCCGCGGCGGCCAGCTCGGAACCGGCACATGGCAGGGGCTTTACCTTTGCGAGCACCGCGTTCGCAACCATCAGCGCCGGGTCATCGTCCACGTCCTGGGAGAGTGATTCTGCCAGCCGGGGTGTCCAGAATCGGGGCGCACGGGAGGCCTCCCCCTACGGACGAACGAATAGGCAACCGATTCCCTCGGTAGAGGCCCCTACTATGGGGATTGCCATGTCTGCACGCTTTTTCACCGTCATCAAACTCGCCGTCCTGTTGACCACATTCATGATGGTCGGCGTGGGCGCCGTCTGGGCCGCCGGTATCGTCGACGACGCGACCGCCACCGACTACGCCATCAAGGCGCTCGCCATCATGGGCGTCTTCACGGCGGGTATGTTGGTTGTCGCCGCGATCGGCGGCGGACCCAAGGGGCCGTCCAGCGAGAGCTAGCGCTGGAGCGAATGGGTTTGCAGTTCACGGTTGGCAGTTTGCAGTCGCAGCCGTCCGACGGTGAACCGTGAACCGCGAACCGTAAACCGATCGTTACTTCTGCGCCGCAGCCTGCTTTTGCATCTGCTCATGCGTCTTGCGGATCTGTCGCAGGAGCGTGTCGAGATTCTCGCGGTGAATGCTGGCCTGCTTGTTCACCTTGGCCGGCACATTGGCGCCGGCTGCTCGCGCCGCGGCGATCGTCTTGTTCGCTTCGGCCAGCCGCGCCTGAAAGACCTTCGCCTGCTCCTGCGCGGCGCGGATGTCTTGGCTCTTCAGTGCGCGGCGGGCGGTCTTGTAGGTCTTCCCGAACGGCTTGCCGTTCACCGAGTTCGCGGCGATGGTGCGCGCCAGTTTCGGGTCGATGCTGCGTGACTCGATCGCTCCGCGTAACTGCTCCATCATCTCGATCTCGGGGCGCCGCGCCGCGCGCTGCGCGATCTGATACTTCGCGCGGTCCGTCACGTCCGCCGCGGTCATCGACGTCAACACGACATCCTGCGCACGCGCGATCGGCAGCCCATCGAGCATCGGCGTGATCGCGCGCAGCTCCCTGTTCTTTCGGTCGGGATTGCGAATCTGCTGCTGGAGAATCGTCTCGGCGTACGCCGGGTCGGCGGCGGCCGCGGCGGGAATCACCTGATTCAGGATCGAGCCGAGCGCCTTCGCGTCGGCCGGCGCGAGCTTCGTCAGCGTTGAGTCGAGTGTTCGCTGTGCGGTCGCGACGTCCAGCGCATCGAGCTTGTCGAGCACGTGCGCAGAGAAGACGACCTCCATCGGGCTCTCGGTCTGCTGCGCCACTTCCGCGATCATCGCAATCGCCGCCGGGTCACCGGTTGTTGCGGCGGCATCCAGCAGCGCGATACGCAACGACGGGTAGCCCGGCTGGCCCGGCTTGTACGACGAGAAGCGGATATCGTCGCCCGCCTCGAGCATTTCCTGGATCTCGGGCAGCAGCTTGCCGCCCAAGCGCGCCGCGTCGGCCACCATGCCGATGAGCATCTTCTGGGACCGGTCGGAATCGGCGTGGCGGCGCAGCGCGTCGATCAGCTCGCGCGGTTCGACCGGCGCGCCCTCGGCGATCGGAGCGGGCTGCACCTTGGGTTCCCCGCGCCCCTCCCCATTCTCTGACTCCTCGTCCACGTCATCGCGAAACGCCGGATCCCGCTCGCTATAGGCATTTTCGAACCGCGCCTGGCTACGCGCTTCGCTCCAACGCGCCGGCGCCGCCTCCTCGCCCGTCAGACGACCGAGCGCGAACCCCGCCCCCAGTCCGGCGAGGCCGACAATCAGCACCATGAGGCCGGTCGGCGGTCGTTTCGCATCCATGCCGCAAGGGTAACCCGCGCGAGGGCAGGCGGTTTCGCTCGAACCGTTACCATGTCGCGATGATCACCCGTACAGCAGTGGGCCTGCTCGCGTTGGCCTCGATTCTCCTGGCACAAGCCCAACCCAAGACCGTCGCAGCCTCGAAGGGGACGCTGCGTGTCGCCATCGACGTGAAGGGGAGGTTCCGGCCCGCGGACCCCGCCAAGCTCAAACTCGATTGCGAGAAGTACGGTGGGCCGTTCAAGATCGAAATGATCACGCCGAGCGGATCGTGGGTGAACGCCGGCGACATCGTGGCGCGGCTGGATCGCAAGGCCTACGCGGAAGCGCTGGTCGAGCAGACGGCGGCGATGGAGCGCGCCGAGATGGACATGAAGCACTATCTCGCGAAGCTGGGCATGGAGAAGGAGCGTCGGGCGGAAGGTCTGGCGCGCTCGGTCCGCGACCACAAGCGAGCGGCCAAGAAGCTCAAGGGCTATCGCGAGTTCGAGAAGGAGTTCAGCGAGGAGTCCGAGCGCCTCACCGCGCAGTCGCGCGAGCACGGCATGGAGCGCTCGAAGGACGAACTCACACAGCTCGAGAAGATGTACTCGGAAGACGAGCTGGTCGATGCCACCGAAGAGATCGTGCTCAAACGCCAGCGCCGCGGCTACGCCCGCTCGCTCGCCAGCTACGACCTCTGGAAGCGTCGCACTGCCTACAACAAGGAGTGGTACTTCGCGTGGCGCGAACAGGACTTCGTGTCGAGCGCCGAGTCGAAGGCGACTGCCCTGCGTCAGGCGAAGGCGAACGCGGAGATGGCGGAGGCGCGGAGCGCGGCCGATCTCAAGAAGCGCGAGCGCGACATGGACAAGAAGCGCGAGGCGTTCCAGAAGTTCCAGGCCGACGGCGAGAAGCTCACGCTGCGCGCGTCTGTCGCAGGACTGTTCCTGCACGGCGAGTCGGGCGTCACCGTCAAGTACGAGAAGGACGGTCAGTTGCGCAACAAGACCGTGGTGGGGCGCATCATGAAGGCCGGTGCGCTCGAGGTCGTCGGCGAGATTCGCGAGGCTGACATCCTGCGCGTGGGTGCGGGTATCGCATGCGAGGTCAAGCCGGCGGCGGCCGCCGACCAGACGCTCACGGGCACTCTCAAGGTCGGTTACCTGCCGCAGAAGTCGGGCGGCTACGAGGCGATCGTGACCATGGGCGAGCTTCCGACCGGGATCCGTCCCGGCATGACGGGCGCCGTTTCGGTTGTCCTCAAGGAAGTGCGCGACGCGGTTCTCGTGCCGAAGTCGGCGGTGCACAAGGCGGACGGACAGACGTTCGTGAACGTCTGGGCAGACACCACCACGAGGCGGGACGTTGTGACCGGCGAGGATGACGGCAAGCAGATCGTGATTCGTGAAGGCCTCGAAGAGGGAGAGAGCGTGGTCGTACCCGCGCCCGCGAAGTGATGCGCTCGATCGCCGCCGTGCTTCTGTTCGCGTTCGTGGCCACCGCGGAGGACGCGCCGAATTTGGCGAAGAAGATGCCGCCCGCGGGCAACGTGTCCGTGGAGGCGGCGATCCGGGGAGCGGTCGATTTCCTCGTCAAGAACCAGAACAAGGACGGATCGTTCGGGCGCGCGGCAAGTGCGAATCCGTACCAGCTCTGGTGTCAGGTTCCGGGAGGGCACAACGCCTTCCGCGCCGCGACCACGGCGCTTTGCTGGATGGGCTTGCAGAGCGCGCAGTATCAGCCGGAAGCGTCGAAGAAGGCACAGGAGAAGTGCCTCGCGTGGATGGTGGATCACGTCCGCGTGAAGCGCGCGTTCGCGAAGCAGTTCTATAACGTCTGGTCACTCGGCTACGGATTGCGGGCGTTGTCGAGGGCGCTCGAGACGAACGCGCCGGGCGCCAAGCCCGAGGCCATCCGCGCGACGATGCGCGAGATCATCAAGGCGCTGGACGTGTACCAAAGCCCCGATGGCGGCTGGGGCTATCTCGACTTCAAGGTGCCGGCCTATAAGCCTTCGTGGAGTACGTCGTTCACGACCGCGACTGTCATGATCGGCCTCAAGCGCGCGGAGGTGCAGGGCCTGGAGGTGCCGCCGCACATGTTCGAAAAGGGCGTCAAGCTGTTGTGGCGTCTCCGCACCCCGGACGGCAATTACGTCTACTCGATCGACCACAAGTACTACCCGCACGGCCTGATCAACCGCCACGGTGGGTCGAGTTTGCGCAACGGTACCTGCGACGTCGCCCTCCTGTTGTGCGGGAGCGGCAAGATGAAGAAGGCCAATCTCCGCGCGAGCCTGCAGCGCTACGTCGAGCAGCATCGCATTGCGATCGCTGGGATGCGGCGCCCGGTTCCGCATGAAAGCCACTACGCGGTTTCGGGCTACTTCTATCTGTATGGCCAGCAGTACGCCGCGCTTGCGCTCGACCATCTGGGCGCCGCGGACAAGCGACTCTACTGGCCGAAGGTCGTCGAGTTCACGCTGAAGTCGCGCCAGCACGACGGCAGCTTCTGGGACTATCCGACGTACAACTATCACAAGTTCTACGGCACCGGGTACGCACTCATCACACTGACGCGCTGCCCCGAGGACATCGCTGCGACGGCGGCGCGCAAGCCCGCGCCGAAGGCGCCGCCGGCCGAGGGCAAGTAGTGTTTCAGCGCGGACTCACGCCGCTCGATCCGTTCGGTTCGCGATCGCCCCTCGAGGAGTTGCGGACGCAGGACGATATGAGCGTGAAGTCGCTGGGGGAGTTGGGGCCCGTGGTGCTCGTGTTCCTGCCGGCGCTCGGTGGAATCTTCTGTCGAGAGATCCTGGAGCGCGTGCGCGACTCGCGTCCGGCGCTCGAAAATCGCGGCGTCCGTCTCGTTTTGGTGCACATGGGCTCCCCCGAGGATGCGAAGGGCGAGCTGGTCCGGTACGCACTCCAGTATCTCGCCCAGATCGCGGATTCCGAGCGCGAGTTGTATCGCCACTTCGAGATTGGCGAGGCCGCCGCCGCGCAACGCGTGCGACCGGCCGTCCTGCGTCGTGCTTTGGGTGCTGTACGTCACGGTCGTGGCCGCATCGTCGGCGAACCCGCACAATTGCACGCAGCCCTCCTATGGCGCGACGGAAACGTCGCCGCGGCGCTGCGGCCGTCGGCTCCGGGCGAAGAGTTGCCGATCGAATCGCTGCTCGCCTGAGGCCTTTGGTCGCATTGCGACCAATCCCGCCGGACGCCTCCGTTCCCTCGAATCTGGAATCCCCGCGGCTACAGCGGTTTAGGCCGATTTGCCGATGGGAGAGAACTCGCGTTTGCGCGGCGCCGTCCCGGTGCTGAACTGAACGTGGGGAATCGGATTATGGATACATGGGCGGCGAACTCGGGGTCGGTTGTCCGCGGAGCGAGGGATCGCTCTGACGCGGGCGGGACCTCCGTATGCGCGTTCCTGCGGCAGCTGGTCGCATTCGGACGTGTGATGCGCATCTACGCGGCGGGCCACCGGCGTATCGAAGAGAACATGCGCCAGCTGAAACAGGCGGCGGATGAGATGCTCCGCGGCAAGCACGAGGGAGTCGAGTTTTCCGTGCGGACCACGGGCGTGCGGGTGAACGGCAATCCGATTCATCACGAGCCCGCGGTCATCGAGGCATTCACGGAGATCCTGCGCGTGCGCGGCATCCGAGTGATGATCATTCGACAGGGCATCGCGGAGTCGGAGCTCAACCTGCTCGCGGATGTGCTTTCCCAGGACGCCAAAGCGCTGCGTTCCAACGGGGGCACCAGCGCGAAGCTGGCCGAGGAACTCCACCCCCACTTCAACCTGCATGCCGCCGCCACGACGTTCGGTCGCGGCGACGAGCCGGCTGGCTCGGAGATGACTCCCGCCGTGACGGCGGAAGTCGAGGAGGCCGCGCAGCAGCACTTCGCGGCGGTGCTGGGAGAGCAGGACGCGGAGTTCGCCGACGCGGACTCGACTCCGGATCCGGACCAGCAGCCCGAGTCGACGCCGGAGCCCACGGAAGAGATCCGCCTTGAATACACGGCGGTGGATGCCCAACAGTTGGGCGCGGATTCGATCGAGCTCGTCGCCCAAGCGCAGAAGACTCTGCTTGGCCAGGCCAGTAGGCACGATGTCGATCGGACCGCGGCGATGGCCCTGACCGATCTCGTGGGACGTTCCGGCGACGAGCTCGAGTATCGCGTTCGTCGTGACCTGCTCTGTAACGTCGTCAAGGAGCGCCGCCTCGAAGTGGGCGCCCTCCGCCTGGCCCAGCTGCATCTGGCGAGCGATGTGCCGGACTGGCCCTACGAGTCCTCGGCGGGGCTGCTGCTCGAGCTCGGGGCGATCGCCGCGGATGTAGAGCTGCTTGACGGCGCCATGGGCAAGTCCAACATGGATAAGACCGAGGCGCGGCGCATTGCGGAGCTGCTGGCCATGCGCCCGGATGCGTTTGCCCTGCTGACGGTCCTGTTGCGCGCTTCGCTGCCGGAGAATATCCGCGTGCCGATCGAGGACGTGCTCGTTGCGCGCGTGAAGCGGGATCGGCGCGAGTTCCGCCAATGGGCCGTCGACAATCCGCAGCGATTCCTGAATCGGTCCTGCTTCAAGTTCCTGCTGGACCGCGTGGATTTCGCTCTCGGGCCGGTCGTTAAGGACCTGCTGCACTCCGAGGGCGACAAGGACCGCGATCGCGTCATCGAAATGCTCGTCGAGAACGGCTCCGAAAAGGCGCTGCGGCTGCTGGCGATGGGCATGCAGTACACCGACGAGCAGCGCGACACGCGGTTGATCATGGCGTTCGGGCGCTTCAAGCACCCGCTCGCGGTGGCGATGCTGAGAGAGATCGTCCACCGCTGCAACACGGCAAACGTGGCGGACGAGGAACTGTCGTCCGCAGTCACGGCGCTGGCGAAGACGGGAACCGAAGAGGCGCTCCAGTTCCTGGAAGAGATCACTTCGAAGCGTGTGGGCTTTCTGCCTCTGTACCGACGGCCGATTCGGGTCCGCGCCCAGGAGGCGATTCTCGTCGCGTAGCGGCGAGTGGGGGAAAGATGGCTCGCGCAACCGTTGACTTCGATCGCGTCGAACACCTGCTGCAGGGGTTCGCCGTCGCGTTCTACAACCGACACCTCTACGGTGCCGAACACGCGCGCGCCACGGCCTCGGTCCGCCAGTTCGTCATGGCGATCCGCACGCACATCGAGGACGACTCGAGCTCGGCTTTCCGGATCGGCGTTCGCCGCGGGCAGTTCGTGTTCGACGGGGTGCCGCTGCAGGGCGGCACCAATCTGTTCCAGCTCGCCGCCCGCCTCGAAGGGCGCGGCGTCGGTGGGGTGGGTTTCACGAACGCGCTCCAGCAAGGATCGCTCGAGCAGTTCCTGGACTGGCTTCACCAGTCCGGAGACGGACCGCAGCCGGAGTTTCGCGGCGTCGAACTGCTGGAGATGAGCGAGGATCCGGCAGTCGAGGACGCGGAGCGCACCTTCGATGCCGTTGAGTGGACCGAGTTCCGCACGCCGGTTCGGGTCTACGAGTGCATGTCCGACGTCCTCGAGGGTGCGCACTCCAACCTTCGCTCCGGCCGCGACCTCGACATCCACGAGATCAACGAGCTTGCGCACTGGACTGCGGAAGAGGTGACACGGCACGGAGCACGCATGCTCAGTCCGCTGCAGATCCTGCAGCGAGATGCGTACACCTGGCAGCACTCCGTGAATGTGGCGATGATCGCATCGACTCTGCTGCGGCCGCTGGCGCGCGATCAGGCCGAGCTGGCGCGCTATGCCCGCGCCGCGCTGCTGCACGACATCGGCAAGAGCATGATTCCGGAGGCGATCCTTCACAAGAAGGGCAAGCTCACGGCGGAAGAATTCGATGTGATGCGCAAGCACGCCGAGCTGGGCGCGCAGGTTCTGGCAAGCTACCCGGAGCTCGAGGCGATCGACGTGGAGGTGGCGTACTGCCATCACATGCGTGAGAACGGCCACGGCTATCCGAATACGAAGCTGCCGGTCAAGCCGGGCCCGGTCACAGCGGTCGTGCAGGTCGCGGACATGTTTGAGGCGTTGACGGCGCACCGTCCCTACAAGCGCAGCATGAGCGTGATGGAGGCGGTCCATGCGATCCGCACGACGCCGGGGATGGAAAGCAAGGAGCCGGCGATCCAGCTTCTGATGTCGCACCTGACCGTGTCGCCGCCGGGTTCCGAGGTCATCCTCGCCTCTGGCGAGCGCGGTGTCGTGATCGACTCGAACGCGAGTGATCCGATGCGCCCGCTGGTGATGCTCATGTCGGACTCGGAGGGCGAACCTCTGCCGGAGCCGCGCATGGTGGACCTCCACGAAGAGCGCGACCAAAGTGCTTCGAGCGAGCGCTATGTACGGAAAGTCATTCTGCGATTCGGCGGACAGATGCCGGCCGCAGCGGTCTAGAAAAACCATGTGCGTCAACGGCTACCTTTCGCAGGGCGATGTTTACACGCTCCTGCGTCTGCTCGGCCGCACGCAGTCGAGCGGATTGCTGCGATTGCATGCGGCGGATCAGGAAGCAACCCTCGCCGTCCACGGCGGGCACATTCTGCGCGCCTCGATCTGCTCGGGGCCTTGCTTGGGCGAATCGCTCGTGAAGAACGGAGCGGTGGATCCCGAGGCCATCGAGGAGGCGCTGCTGCTGCAGCGCCGCGTTGCCCCGCGGCGTCGCATGGGCTCGATCCTCGTCGAGCTCGGTGCAGTCGCGATACCGCAAGTCAGCGCGGCGCTGACCGAGGGCATCCGGGACGTCATCGCGATCGCGGCGACGTGGGGCGCGGGCTCGTACGAGTTCGAGCCGCAGTGCGAGGTCGAATGGGACGCGACCTTCGGTGGCGTCGCGATCGAGGCGGTGGTACCCGCTGTCGACTCACCGCGTAGCGTACCGCGCGGGCACTAGTCCGAAACAAGTACGGGGAACGACGCTTTCCGCGCCGCTCCCCGCACATCGTGGACTAGCGGTTGACCTTCTCTTCGTAGATATGAACGTCGCGCTGCGGGAACGGGATCTCGATCCCTTCCTTGTCCGCGGTCTGCTTGAGCTGCTTGGTCAGGTCGAAGAAGACATCCCAGTAGTCGGACGTCTTCGCCCACGGGCGGACGACAAAGTCGACCGAGGAGTCGCCGAGGTTGGCGATCTTGATCGTCGGGGCGGGATCCGCGAGCACCTTCGGGTGCGCCTTGACGACGTCGTTGATCATCTTCTCGCACTTGTCGAGGTCGTCGCCGTAGCCGCAGCCGAACGTCAGGTCGACGCGACGCGTGTCGCGCGCGGTGACGTTGGTGATCGTCGCACCCCAGACCGAGTTGTTCGGAATGATCACGACCTGGTTGTCCGGCGTAACGAGCGTCGTCGACACGAGCGACATCGCATCGACCTTGCCCTTGGTACCGCCGGCATCGATCACGTCGCCGATGTCATAGGGACGGTAGAGCAGGATCATGATGCCACTGGCGAAGTTGCCCAGCGTGTCCTGCAGCGCGAAGCCGACTACGAAGCCGAGAACACCGATGCCGGCCAGCAGCGGGCCCATCGGGATGCCGACGTAGTCGAGCGCGATGATCAGGCCGATGACCATGATCACCTTGCGCGTGACGTTCACGAAGAAGTTCCGGAGCAGATCGGAGACCTGCAACTTCGACGCGCGCAGTCCCTTGTCGGCGACCTTGGACGCGGTGCGCGAGAAGAGGCGGAACACGAACAGAATCACGAGGAAGATCACGGCCTTCAGCGCAATGCCGGGGCCCTCCTCGATGGCCCAGTCTTTGCCCTTGCTGATCCACTTCTCTGCCAATCCGAGCGCGGCACCGAGGTCAGCCTGCGGACGACCGTTCTCGCCGAGCCACATCCGGTACTGCTTGACGGTCTCGGCGTCGCCGCCGGCGTCGGCGTACTTGTCCACCGCTTCGACGAGTGCGTCGAGGGCGGACTCCTTCGCAGGCGCCAACTCCTTTTGCTTGGCAGCGTCTGCCTCCGCATCGAAGGCTCCAATGGCCTTCACCGCAGCTGCCTTGGCCGCCTTGACGGGAGCTTCGTCCGCGTTCGTCTGCGCCATCGCAAACGGGGCGAGCAGGAGCAGAACGAGCCCCCACCGTGTCATCGTATGTGTCATTTCGCTGTACCTCCCCACCGATTTGGGAAGGAAAGGATTACAGGCGATGCGGGTCGTGGCAAGGCTTCGCGACGGCTAGGAGCCGGTTCGTTCGGGAGTGGCCGCGACAAAGCGGGGGGCGTCCGGATCGGCCACCCGGTACCGGACGATGACGCGGGCGGTTTCCCCGTTTTCGTCCAGATATCCGGCGACGAGCAACTTGGCGTGGCGGCTACGGTCGAGGGTCCTCACCGCATAGGTCGAGTAGGCCCCCCAGCCGTAATCCCACGTGCCCTTCGACCTCCGTTTGCTGTACCCGGTGCGCGGCACCTCGACGATGTTATCGAACGCGATGCGCGGCTCGCGGGCGACTCCATGCGGCATGGGAGAGACGATGCGTCTGATCCCACCTTTCGCAGCGACGGTCACCGCTCGGCTCCACGGCGACGGTTCGGGGGAGATGGCCACGATGACGTCCGCCTCGTCGGCTGGCACGATGGCGCCGTCCCGGAGTCGCAGGCCGACGGCCTCGTCGTCCAGCTTCACGATGTATTCGACCGCGCGCATAGGCTGCGCGCCTTCCGGGACCGGTCGCAGATAGATGCGACCTCGCCGAACGCCGACGGCCGGATAGTAGCCACCCGCCCGCGCGACGACATGCGAGAGCTTGAGCCCCTGCTTCTTCTCGATCACGAACGTGCCGTCGGCGTTCGAGGACCCCGACTCCGTGGCGACCGGCGTGCGATGCTCCCCGACCCGATGCACGGCCAGTTGCGCCCCGGGGATCGGTTTGCCTGTGTCAAGGTCGCAGACCTGACCGTAGGACCCCTTCGGGACGTTGCTACAGCCAAGCGCGCCTGCAAGCAGGATTACGAGTGCATATCTCATGGGGGGTGCGGGGGCTGAAGATAACCGTTCGCTACGCCAATTCCTTCAATGCGCGTCCGACGAACACGCGGATCATGCGCTTGCGATAGCTCGGCATGTGGTCGGTGTTGTCGAGCGGCTTGGCGGCACGCGTCGAGAGCGCCTTGGCCTCTTCGATCGTCTCGTCCTTGAGTTCGTAGCCGACGAGCGCATTCTCGGCTTCCGTGCAGCGAACCGGCGCCGGACCGACCGCATTCAGGATGATGTCGGCCGACTCGACGGTTCCGTTCTTCTTCACGCGCGCGGCCACGCCGAGCACCGGGAAGTCGAACGTGTCGCGCTTGCGCAGCTTGAGGTAGGTGCTGACAGCGCCGTCCTGCGCCGGGATCACGATGTCGGTCATGATCTCGTCGGGGCGGCGGGTGAGCCACTCTCGTCCGTCGGTGACGTTGTACAGATCGGCTGCCTTGACCTCGCGCGCGCCTTCCGGGCCCTGCAACACGAAGGTCGCGTCAAGCGCGATCATCACCGGCACGCCGTCGGACGAGTTGACCGCCCAGCACTTGTCGCTGCCCGGTGCGGTCCAGCAGGTGTCGCCGGTGCACTTCAGGCAGTGGTTGATGGTGCGGCGCCATTCGAAGTTCTGGTTGAGATAGAAGCAGCGCGTGTCGAGGTTGAGGTTGCCGCCGATCGTGCCCTGGTTGCGCAGGATCGGGGTGCTGATGGAGAGAACCGCCTTGTGCAGCGCCGGCAGCTCTTCCCGAATCCGCGCGTCCCTTTCGATCGAACGGAGTGTCTCCATCGGACCGATTCGCAGGGAGCCGTCCTTGCGCCACTCGATGCCGCGCAAGCTGTCGAGCTTGATCATCGAGACGACGGTGGCCGGCTCGACCTGGCGCCGCTTCATGTTCGGGTACAGGTCGGTTCCACCGGCCACGATGGTGGCGGCGGGTCCTTCCTCCTTGAGGATCTTCGTTGCCTCCGCGACCTCGGTGGGCGCGCGGTAGGTGAACGTCGGCAGGCGCATCATTTGGTCGAACCCTCCGTCTTGGGCGGGCCAGCTTGGGTATACGGCTTGCGCTTCGGCTTGCGCTTGGCGCGCCACGGCTCTTCCGCGTCGCCGTCGCCGCCCTGATCGGGCGTCTTGATGCGCATCGTGTCGGTGATCTTGAGGTCGGGGTAGCTGGTGGGACCCGAACGCTTGTCCTTCGAGTCCATCGCCTTGAGCACCAGCTCCGGCGAGATGGGGCATTGGTCGACCCGCACGCCGAGCGCGTCGTGCACTGCGTTCGCAATGCCGGGCATCACAGGCAGCAGCGGTCCCTGTCCAACTTCCTTGGCGCCGAACGGGCCTTCGGGGTCGGGCTCCTCGATGAGGAAGGTCTCGACTTCCGGCATCTCCAGCGTCGACGGGCTCTTGTACTCGAGCATCGACGGGATCTTGTGCACGCCGTTGCGGCGGTCGCGGTAGACCATCTCTTCCATGAGCCCTTCGCCGAGGCCCATGTAGACGCCGCCTTCGACCTGGCCGATCGCGAGCGTGCGGTTGATCGCCTGTCCGATGTCGTGTGCGATCCAGATCTTCTTCACGTCGAGCTGACCGGTCTCCTCGTCGGCGAACAGTTCGACGACGGCAGCCGAGTAGCTGTAGGTCGGGGTCGGGCCGACGCCCGCGCCGCGGTAGTGACCGGGCATGCGCGGCGGCGTGTAGGAGCCGACGGTGCCGATCGTGCCGAACTTCGCCTCGGCGAAGATGACCGCCTGCGCGAACGACATCCAGCGCTCCTCGGGTGCCTCGGAGTCGAACACCTTGTTCTCGGCGAACACGAGGCGATCGGGCGGCACTTCCATCTTGTCGCCGGCCGCCTTGGCCAGCATGTCGCGGGCGCGCTCGGCGGCCTGGATGGCGGCGTTGCCCATCATCAGCGTGACGCGGCTGGAGTACGAGCCGAGATCGACCGGCGTGAGGTCGGTGTCCGAAACGCAGACGCGAACATCCATGATGTCGACGCCGAGAATCTCCGCCGTGCAAGCCGCGAGCACGGTGTCGCTGCCCTGGCCGATGTCGGTGGCGCCGCAAAACGCGGTGACTCCGCCGCCTCGGTCGAGCTTGAGCTGGACGCCGGAGTGCGGCATCGAGTTCCAGTAGATGGGCAGGCCGGCGCCGGTGATGTAGCTGGAGCAGGCGAGTCCGAGTCCGTGGCCGCGCGGGAGCTTGCCGTAGCGCTCTTTCCAACCGCTGGCCTCGACCACCTTCTCGATGCACTGGCGCAGACCCATGGTGCGAATGCGCAGCCAGTTGGCAGTCACCGACTCTTCCGGCTGGATGTTCATCAGGCGGAACTCGGCGGGGTCGATGCCGAGCTTCTCGGCCGCCTTGTCCATCTGGATCTCGATCGCAAACCGCGGCTGCACCGTGCCGTGACCGCGCTTGGGTCCGCACGGCGGCTTGTTGGTGAACGTGCGCACGCCGTCGAAGCGATAGGTCGGCACCTTGTACGTAACGGTCTGCAGCGCGCCCGTGTAGTACGTGCTCGCAACGCCGTACGAACCGTAGGCGCCGCCGTCGAGAAGGCTCTGGAAATGGATGCCCGTGATCGAGCCGTCTTTCTTGAGGCCCATGCGGCTGTTCATCAGGACGGGGTGGCGTCCGCGGTGGCAGTAGAAGACCTCTTCGCGGGTGAGCGTGATCTTGCAGGGGCGCCCGGTTTTGAGCGCGAGTTTCGCGACTGCGATCTCGTGGTTGAACGGGTCGCTCTTGCCGCCGAAGCCGCCGCCGTTGGGGCAGGCGATGATGCGGATGCGCGAAGGCGGCATCTCCAGCACCTTGGCCATGGACTTGTGCAGGTAGTGCGGCGTCTGCGTCGACGACCAGACGGTCAGGCGACCGTCCGCCTCGGGATTGGCCAGCGTCGCGTGCTGCTCCATCGCCAGGTGCGTGTTGCCCTGGAAAAAGATGGTGTCGTCGAGGACCTCGTCGGCCTCCTCGTCGAGCGCCTTCTGGACATCGCCGAACTCCATCGAGACGCGCTTGTGGACGTTGCCGTCGTCGCCGTACTCGTGCAGGAACGGGATGTCGTTCTTCAGCGCCTTCGCGGGGTCGTAAACCGCGGGTAGTTCCTCATAAACCACCTTGAACTTCTTGAGGGCCTCGAAGGCGATCTCCTCGCTGGTGGCTGCCACGGCCGCGACCGGATCGCCCGCGAAGCGAACGCGGTCGAGGCAGAGCGCGTGCTCGTCCTGCGAAACCGGCAGGATGCCGAACATGTTGGGCATCTCCTTGCCCAGCAGGACGGCAATGACGCCGGGCATCGCCTCGACCTCGGTGGTGTCGATGGAGACGATGTTTGCGTGCGGCACGTCGGCGCGCAGCAGCTTGCAGTACAGCTGGCGCGGCATCGACATGTCGTCGGCGTACTTGGTCTGGCCGGTGGCCTTCGAGAGGCCGTCGACCTTGCGGAACGCCTGGCCGATGTAGCGGAACTTCCGGCGTTCTTTGGGTTTCTGGGGGCTCATCGGGTTGCCTCCTCGCGCAGGTCGGCGGCCGCCTTCTCAATCGCCTGGAAGATCTGCAGGTAACCGGTGCAGCGGCAGAGGTTGCCGGCCAGCTCCTCCTTGAGCGTCTCGCGGTCGGGGTCCGGTTGCGTTTCGAGCAGCGAACTGGCCGTCAACAGGAACCCGGACGAGCAGTAGCCGCACTGCGACGCGCCCAGTTCGGCGAAGCGCTTCTGCAGCGGGTGCGGTTCCGGGCCGCGCGCGAGTCCCTCGATCGTTGTGATCTCGACGTCTTCGCACTCCAGCGCGAGCGTCAGGCAACTCAGCATGGGCTCGCCGTCGAGCAGGACCGTGCAGGTGCCGCACTCGCCCAGTTCGCAGCCGTGCTTCGTGCCGGTCAGGGCGAGGTCTTCTCGAATGACCTCCAGCAGCGTCTTGTGCGGGAGGAACCGAACTTCGTGGTCCTCTCCGTTGACGCGCAGCACTTTCGTGACTCGCTCCACATTCATCGCTTCAGTCCTCCGAGGAGCGTGTCCGCCATCGCGGTCGCAAGCTCCTTCAGGTTCCGGTCGCCGTCGGGTCGCCACCAGACGGCGGCCCAATTCAAGGCGCCCAGCACCGTCAGCGTGGCCAGTTTCGCATCGGCGGCGTGAAACTCGCCAATCTCCATGCCTTCTTCAATGATTCCGCGCCACGCGTGCTCGTACCGGTCGCGTTGGGCAACGACTTCGGCCAGTTTCTCTGCAGGAAGCGCGTGAAACTCCACGTGAGCGAGGCTTCCGCCAAGCTCCCCAAGACTGTGGTCGAGGTGTGCCTGGATCAGGGCGCGGAACCTCTGCTCCGGGGTGCCGCTGACCCGGCCGGCGCTTTGAATCAGGCGTCGCAGCGTCAGCGTCTGGCAGCCGTGCAGGAGGTCGTCTTTGCTCTCAAAGTAGTAGTAGAGCGCGCCCGGCGTCATGCCGACTGCGCCGGCGATTTCCCGCATTCCGGCGCCGTGAAAGCCCTTGGTCCGAAAGACCGCCGCCGCGCGACGCAGGATCTCTGTCCGCTTTTCCTCGCTGCGAGGGCCTTTTCGAGCCATTTGAACCATCGTTCGAATTTTATCAGGTCGGGCCAGAATGCGGGCGCTGGGTAAGGTTTCGGGCCGGATCGCGCCGATATGGAGCAGGCTCCGTGTCGATGAAATCCACGCAATCCAACGAACCCGTGCCCGCCTCGCGCGCCGCCAGTCGCTTCGGGCGTCGGGTCGAGGTCTCGCTATCGGTCGAGGTCGCTGGTTGCAGCGGAGTTTTCGGCGCTCAGACCGTCGACATCTCAAGGACCGGCGTGCTGCTCTATCTGGTCGACGAGCAGTTCGTGCCGACGGCGGACGCCGCGAACATGATCCTGTACTCGGAGCGCGTCGAGGAGGAGTTCGGGGACGGGCTCGAGGTGCGGCTCGGCACCGGGCTTCACTTCGAGGCCGAGGTGGTGCGTGTCGCTCGGCGAGAGGACGGCCGCGACGAACCGATGATCATGGCGTGTCGCTACGCGTGTCCGATGACGGACGAGGAGTGGGACAGTCTCGGGTTCCTCGAGGAAGTCGATTCCACGGTGGAGCACGAAGAGATCACGGCCGCGTTGGCAGCCGCGTCGGAGATTCCCGCTGCGAATCGTCGAGACCGACCGCGCTCCGGAACTCGGCACGCCGTGGAGATCCTCAGCGAGTACGCCGCGTACCGCGCGGTGGCGGTCAATCTGTCTCGCGACGGCGTGTTGCTCGAGATGACCGATCCCGCGTTCTTCGCCGGGGGCGACGGCGCGGACCGCCTGGAGATCTGCACCGACCGCCTGTCGGTCCAGTTCGGCAACGGTATGCGCATTCGATTCCGGGACGCCGACGTCGCGGTGGACGCCGAGATCGTGCGCGTCGGCGAGAAGCAGCGCGATGGCGGAGCCACCGTCGTGGTGGGCTGCCAGTTTCAGGAGCCGTTGGGAATTCCTGCCTGCCGTCGGTTGAACATTGCTCTGCCGGAGTCGGTCCTGGGCGAACCCGGTGGCGAACCGTCGCAGACGCGCGTTTCTGAGCTTCTCGTGCGGGCGCGCGCCGTGGGCGCCACGGACCTCCATCTGAAGAGCGGGTCTCCGCCGCGCGTTCGTGTGGGGGGGACGCTCGTCCAGCTCGAGGAGGATTCCCTCGACGAGGTCGAGACCGAAGCGATGGCGCTCGAACTGGAAGCGCGACCGCGTGTGGTCGGCACCAGCGAACACGGTTACCGGCAGTTCGTTTTCGAATTGGCCGGCGTTGGGCGCTTTCGCGTGCAGGCTCTCCGCCGACCGGGACACGTCGCGCTCGCCGTTCGCTGTCTTCCGATGCACCCGCCGGCTCTCGACGATCTCGATCTTCCGGCGGATGTAGGGTCGCTGGCGTCCTTGCGATCGGGTCTCGTTCTGATCTCCGGTCGCGCGCGCTCCGGTCGCACGACGCTGCTGGCCGCGCTGGTGGACCAAGTCAATCGGACGCGCCCGTGCCACATCGTCACCGTCGAGGAGACGGTCGAGTTTGCACACCGAGAGCTCGCTGCTCACATCACGCAGCGCGATCTCGGGGAGGAGTCGACCGCCATGTCCGTGGCGATCGGGCAAACGCTGCATCTCGATGCCGACGTGGTGGCCATCGGTGGGCTCGGCAGCGCGGAGTCGCTCGACGCGGCCCTTGAGGCTGCGGAGTCGGGTCGGCTCGTGTTCGCGACGACGACCGGGGCGGACGCGGGCGATACGTTGGCGTCATTGCTGCGCCTCGTGCCCGAGGAGCGCCGCGCAACCCTGCAGGATCGATTCAGCCGCTCCCTGTGTGGGCTGCTGGCTGTCGAACTCGAGCACGACCAGATGGGCAGGCCGCAGCTTCAGTGCATCCTCCACCGCCACAAGTCGGAGGCGCAGGAGTAGTGCTCCGCACCGAGGGACGTGGTCGGTTCGCGATTGCGGACGCGCGATTCGGGAGCAATCTCGGGCCGGGGAATTCGTGTCCAGTCGAAAGGGACTGCGATGAGTGACGGAAATCAGGAATGGGAGCGCCAGCAGGAGCACCGTGCGACGGAGCGCGAGCTTCAGGCGCACTTCGCCGGGCGCCGCGGCGCGCTGCGGACGGAGAAGACAGTCCCGTGCGACGTAGTCGGGCCGCACGGGACGTTTCAGGCGCGCCTGATCGATGTCTCGCGGAGCGGCGCGCTCGCCGTCATCGTGGACCGTCGGTTTGCCAATGGCGACGATCTGACCCAGTTGATGCTGTACACGGCGCGAATCTGGCACCACTTCCCGGAGGGCCTGGAGCTGCAAATCCCTGAGCGCAACGTCTGTGCGGTGGCAAACGTGGTGCGCGTCAAGGTCGACAGCGAGCAGACCCGCTTCCCGTATCAGCTCGGACTTCACTTCCGCACCGAGTTGACCTCGGAAGAGTGCGATCGACTCGGTGTTGAGTACGCCGACGATCGGAGCGAAGCCGAACAAGAAGATCCCGCCGTCTCGGACGCCTTCGCTCGCCTGTTCGCGACGATGTCTCCGGCGCCCGACGACGACGAGTAGCGGACTTCGTTTCGACTACCCCGCGCGGGCGTAGCGCGGAATCTTTCCGCCCACTCCGAGCGTGGATCGCATGCTCATCAGCGCCTCCTTGCGCAGCTGCGAGACGCGGGACTCCGAGATGCCGAGGCGCCTTCCGACGTCCTTCATCGGCGTCGGGAGCGACCCGTTGAGCGGGTAGAGCAGATCCAGTACCTCGCGGTGGCGCTGGGGAATCATGCGGCGCGCATGCTCGAGCATGTCCCGCTTTTCCACCAGCTCGGTGTGCTCCATGCGACCGTTGTTCTGCACCGGTCGGTAGCTGGACTCTTCGCCCGTCTCCATGTGCTCGTCGAGACTGGCGCACACTTCACCGAGTTCCTTGCCCTGCTCCCGGTAGCGACGCATCAGGTGGCGGCTGACGCGGATCGGACCGCCGCCCTGGCTGCGCATCGCATCCATCACCGAGTGCCGCGTCGTGGCGACGATCCACGCTTCCAGGCGACCACGCGACTCATCGAACTGATAGAGGCGTCGGGTCAATCCGAGCACGGCCTCTTGCACCATGTCGTCATACGAGCCCGGGGGAATCCTCATGCGCTGCACGGTCCAGTGGATGAGGTTGTGGTAGTCCTTCAAGACGCACTCCATGGTCAAGTTGTTCTTGGACTCGGAGTGTTTGGTTTCGGTGGTCGTTCGCATCGCGCCCTCCTTGGCTGGAGGGACCAATCGCGGACGCCGTGCCGTGATTCCCAAAAGTGCGCAAAATCCCTATGGCAGGCGGGAAATCGAGCAAATCGTCCCGGAATGATTTACCGGGAACGGGGATCGACGCGCGTGGATCGGCGCGCGGAATCGCGGCTTGGGCTGGACCTAGACCGGAGCTTCGGCGCGTTCGGCGTGGTAGCTGGAGCGGACCAGCGGGCCGGACTCGACGTGCGCGAACCCGAGGCTGCGCGCG
>Ga0070729_10002952_pt1 | contig 20682 bp, 21 predicted proteins | sample tdDd472_FD_66725 | JGI IMG/M metagenome (GOLD analysis project Ga0070729, IMG submission 66725) | Marine sediment microbial communities from the Atlantic coast under amendment with organic carbon and nitrate - tdDd47.2 | ecosystem: Environmental > Aquatic > Marine > Coastal > Sediment | place... | reverse complement strand
AAGGGAAGTGACACTATCAGCAGCAGGAGAAACAACGGGGTAGCGCATCGTCAGACATCCTTAATCTATATTTAGGACTCTGTGACTACATTTTCTTTATTAAAAATGTCAAAATAATTTTATCAAAGAATATAATAAATCCAAAAACATGCCTTGTGAGTATACTTTTAACATTCTGCAAAACCGCCCCCAATGTCCATATCATGCGTTAAAGTGACGTCGAATGCTGCAATCTAAAAATCATGCGATTCTGTGTACTCTTTGATTTCACCATAGGACGGCAATAAAAAGATAAAAGAGCATCCTCACCCGATGATTCCATCTAAAGCGAACTCTGGATTGTCCAGAGCGTGCGTGCTAGACTTTCGTCATGATGGATATGGACAAGCAGAAGTTGCGCACGACGCTTCTGAAGCAACGCGACGGCCTCACCCCGGAACAGGTATGCGATGCCAGCCGAAAGGTTATGGAGCACATTCGCAACCTCCTCCGATGGAAAGACGCCACCGAAGCCCTCATATACTGGCCTATCAGAGGCGAAGTGGACCTGCGCCCATTGGTGACCGAACTGTGGCAACGCGATTGTCGAGTCCTCCTGCCCCGCTGCCACCCCGGTGCAAACGGCGAAATGGACTTGGCCTGCGCCACCTGCGAAGGCGATCTCACACCCGGCCCGTTCTCCATCATGGAGCCGGATGCAGAAAGATGTCCACCCAAACAGGATTTCTGCCCGGATATCGCACTCATCCCCGGTGTTGGATTCGACCGTGCGGGCAACCGACTCGGTTTTGGCGGCGGTTACTACGACCGGCTTTTGACCACTGCAAACATGCAAAACACTCTGACCGTGGGCATCGGCTACGACTTCCAATTCGTGGAAGCTCTCCCCACCGAACCATGGGACAAACCCATGCACACGGTCTGTACGGACAAGGAATTATGGCGGCCATAGCGTTCTTTCCCTACCAGTTTATCGACATCCCCAATGTTGCCTGCGCCTTTACCTCCCGTCGAGGCGGGATATCCGAACCGCCCCACGATTCGGCGAATCTTTCTTTTGACGTCAACGACGATGAACAGGCCGTCCGTACCAATCGACGAGCCATTTTCGACCGTCTGGAACTGACAGGCTGGTGCGAGCTGAACCAGATTCATGGCGACGTGATCCATTGCGACTTGGAACCGACCCAGCCCGAAGACCACGCCACACTCGACGGAGATGGCCTGACCACGGCCACTCCCGGCATCGGACTGGCCATCAAAACCGCTGATTGTCAGCCCATCTTACTGGCCCACCGCTCCGGCAAATATATCGCAGGCCTTCACGCGGGCTGGCGCGGCAACAAAATCAATTTCCCCGGCTCCGGTGTGCGCCGGTTTTGTGAGCAATATAATCTCAAGCCCGAAGACATCTTCGCCGTGCGCGGCCCGTCCCTCGGCCCTGATGCCGCCGAGTTCGTCAACTTCGACACAGACTTTGGCCCTAACTTCAAAAGCTATTTCAACCCAGCCACCAATACCGTGGACCTGTGGCAGATCACCCGCGATCAACTCATGGACGCAGGGCTACCCGAGAACCAAATCTTCGGCATGAACCTCTGCACCATGGGGCTGGATGACACCTTTTTCTCATACCGCAAGGCGTGCAAAACCCCGAACCGGGACACCGGCCGACAGGCGGGAATTATCTGGATACGTGGAGAATAAATAATGGGCTTATTCATCAAACTCATCATCGTACTCGGACTGATCTTTCTGATCGTCAGCCAGTTCACCAAGTCCAAGGTAGAACGGGCACACCGCCGGGACAAGTGGACCAATGTGTTGCTGATCATCGTTATCGTGATGCTCGGACTGTCCATCCTGTCCAACTTTCTGACACGGTAATGTTGTGACCAGACCTGATTTTCCACATATTCCCTGGACCGAAGGGGACGGTCCCCGCATTCTCGGCATCAACCCGTGGATACACGACTTTGCCGCCTTCAATGTCTGGTCGCGCCCTGTGGGCTTGCTCGCCTGTCTCGACATGGTGCGCAGGGCCGGTGCATCCGTAGCCCTCATGGACTGTCTGAATCCTACATGGGGGGATGTCCATTGGCCCAAACCGGGCAAATACGGCACCGGCCATTATCCCAAGGAAGAAATAGCACTCCCCGAGCAACTGTCTTTCATGGATCGACGATTTTCCCGCTACGGCCTACCGCATGAACAAGTACGCGAAGCACTGGCCGCACTCGATCCCAAGCCTGATGCAGTCATGGTTTCATCCATCATGACCTACTGGTATCCGGGTGCATTGGACGTGCTCGACATGGCCGCAGAACTCTGGCCGGACACGCCCCGTTTTCTCGGCGGTGCGTACGCCACCTTATGCACTGACCATGCAAGAAATCACGCGAATGCACACCTGCAACAAGGCCCGCTGGAACGACCTGACAACTGGACTGACTTTTGGAGTCGCATTAATTTACCAGCACCTCAATTACCCGACAACGCAGGACTTTCATTAGCTCTTGATTTATACGAAGACCCAACATACTCCATCATCCTCGGGTCACGAGGCTGTCCATTCTCCTGTGAATACTGCGCCAGTCGCGCCCTGTATCCGAATTTCTGCCAAGGGTCGCCCAATGCGATCATGCGGTCCATACAATCTGAGTATGACCGGGGTGTACGCGACTTTTCCTTTTACGATGACGCCCTGCTGGTTAACCCCAAACGGTGGCTTTGGCCGGTACTCGACCAAATAACCAAGCACGCCCCTGACCTCCGACTGCACACGCCCAATGCCATGCATATCCGCAGGCTCACACCCGAGGTCTGCACACGGCTCAAGGCGGCAGGGTTACACACCGTCCGGCTCGGACTGGAAACCACGGATTTCGACCACCGAAATGACGTCAAGCTTACCCGCGAGGAATGGGAGTCCGGGGCACGTAATCTTCTGGACGCCGGATTCGATCTCGACGACATCGGCGTGTATATTCTGTTCGGTCTGCCGAATCAGGACCTCGGCAATGTGGCCCATGCAGTGGAGCACGTTCGCGCCTTCGGCTTCCGGCCGCATCTGGCTCACTACACGCCCATTCCAGGCTCACCCATGTTCGACACAGCCTGCGCTGCCAGCCCATACCCGCTGGCCGAAGATCCACTGTTCCAAAACAACTCCATCTGGCCCTGCGTCCCCGGCGGATTCAGCTGGGATGAAGCCCGAAGGTGGAAACGACTGCTCCAAGGGAAAACAGACTCGTTCAACTCTCTGTAAACACCTGAAGCAGTCTATCCAGACAAGTATTATTTTGCGGTGAAGGTCAGGGTGGCCCCGTAATTAACCGAAGTAACTTTCCCATAAAGATCTTTTAAGGGGCCATCGTTGGTTACGGGTTCATTATGGAACACATTCACAACCCATTGCCCGACATTTTGCACTTCAAACTGGGCCTTTCCTTCCGATATATATGAAAACAGTTCAAACCCTTTCCCCTGACCAAACGAAGGACTGAACGCAGTAACATATTCAATTCCGGTGGGACCGTAAGATAAGGGTTTGCCCAGGAAACGGACTTCCACTTCCACCAAATCACCCACTTTTACCTTGGAAAGATCGGTCAAAGGAATGATCTCCAATCTATGCCCCACGGGCTTGGGACTGACCCACTTGCCTACGGAAAAATACGATTTGGCAAAGGCCTGGTATTGGACAGAAAACAACACCTTCTCAATATTCTTGACCTCATCCTGGGGTTTCAAAGCAAGACGAGTCCGCCCCTGAGTGTCGATATACCGAGTATAAGATTTTTTTTCTGTCATAGCTGCGACCAAATATGTACCCGGTGTTGTGTTCTTATTAAAAGCGATCTTCTGACAGGCGGTATCCGCGTCAAAAACACCAACATCAGGCGTTTCCACGAAGGGCTTCGCCACTTTTGCCGCAGGAGTGTGTAGCGGAACAACTTTGCCGGTTGGGTCGGTCAGAGAAAACTCCTTTACGACAGTTCTCGCATTACCACTGTTAGTTACATCATCAATGGGCAGAGAGTGCCCCCAGCCGATAGAGACAGTGGCGTGACCGGGTTGATGGACAAAGGACTCAAAAGAATTCACCCACAACATATGGGCATGAGCGGGGGCAGCCAACAACAACAAGGCGATGACAGTTTTAAGCAAAATTTTCATTTCGTTTTTCCCTTTTTTCATTGAAACGCATTTTCAACATCAAGCCAACGCGACCGTCGGCGCCTATTCGCATCGGACGAAAAATCAGCCCGCCCGCACAGCGCGTAAGCCGTTGTGCGAACAGACACGTAAGATTAGAATCTGTAAGTCAGAGTGAGACCGGTGCTACGTGGTTCTCCGTCTTGAACGAGCGACCCCATATAAGCCATCCGACTGACCACATAGCTTTCGTTGAACACGTTGTTCGCCCACAAAACGGCGTCAACGTCTTCCCATGAATAACCGACCTTGAGGTTCACGGTTTTATAACCGTCCACCTTTTGGGTGTTTTCCGGGTCGCAGTAATAACTGCCTGTTCCCAGAAGGTCGGCCCGCAGGAACAGACCGTCCATGGCCCGATATTGCGCACCCAAATTGTAGGTATATTTGGGAGCGTTGGGCAAATATTTGCCCTTGTAATCGAAGCTGTTGCCGCCAGGACGTGGTGCAGTCCAATTGTCGAATTTGGCTTCGGTATATCCAACACCACCAAAAAACTCGATTTCGTTCCATGGACGAGCCGAAACTTCCAACTCAAGGCCGTTGGAGGACGCCTGAGCGGCATTTGAAACCCGTCGCAGTGTGGGAGCACCACCAACCGGCCATTCGATCACCTGCTTATCCTCAATATCGATATGGAAAAGCGCTGCGTTGACGGTAAGGCGATTGCCCCAGAAAGAAGACTTGACGCCAGTTTCATAGCTAGTGGTATGTTCGGGCTTAAAGTACATGTCGTCAGAGTTGTTCCCCATGTGGAAGTTATATCCTCCAGACAGGAACCCCTTGGAATATGTTCCGTAGGCCATGATGTCATCAGTCAAATCGTAGGCTACCGATAACTTGGGCAGAAACTCCTCGTTGGTCTCGGAATGGGAGTACTTGGGCGTCGCAGCAAATTGGTTGGTCTGTTCTCCTTCCAAATTCTGATATTCGTAGCGGGACCCAACGGTCAGATGCAGACTATCAAACAGCGTGTATGTAGCCTGACCGAAGACAGCCACTGTTCCAATATCTATGTCCGTATCGCGCACCGCGAAATACGCGGGGGTGTGTGATTTCGCAAACGTCTTGTCCTTGGAACCAAACAGGCCGACCAGCCATGTCAGGGCATTCCCGTTGTCAGGAGACGACAGCCGGAGTTCTTGATTATAGGAGACGGTGTCAAACGTGAAATCCTGGTTTCCGAAGTTGAAAGGGCCGAAGTCCGCGTCATTGATGATGTCGGTTCGGTAATCGCTTCGGCTTGTTATGGAAAGCAGGTCGAAATGTTTGCCGCTATATTTGGTTTTGAGTACTTGATTGTTACTGTCCGTATCCCAGTCGTTTCCGCCATTCCAGTTGGGCTCGTGCTTGCCACTGGCTCCAGCACCGGATTCGTAACGCAAATATGCATATTTGTCGGTGTTTTTCGTTGCGTCAACGATGAAGGAAATGTCCCACACCTGCGCAGGAGTCCAACGCAAGGTGACCCTGCCGAGCTTCTGGTCATACTCGGCCGCATTTTTGTCCCCATCGTAAATGTTTTCCATGTAACCGTCAGAAGTTTTGCCCTGGAACGCAACGCCAACAAACAGCTCATCTGTCAGAATAGGACCACTCACGTTGCCGCCCGCTCGATACAGGGGGACGGCTTTGCCTGTGTCATAAAATCCGTATTCTCCGAAAATTTTGCCTCGCAGTTCGTTGCCCGGCTGTCGGGTGATAATGTTGACGGCACCGGATTCCGTGTTTTTCCCGTACAGGGTGCCCTGAGGACCGCGTAAAACCTCGACACGTTCGATATCCAGGAGGGCTGGATTTTGCATTCTGTTGATGGCGTATGGGATATCATCGACAAAGAGTCCAACCGCAGGACTTAATGCTGTGTTTATGGTTGATATCCCTCGTATGACCATGGACCGATTGTCGAGTGATTGAGTTGAAAACACGTTCGGAGTATACTGAATTAATTCCGATAAATCCGTAATCCGAGCCTCCTCAATGTCAATTCCCGTGACAACATTCATGCTGACGGGAACGTCCTGAACATTCTCCTCCCGTTTCTGGGCCGTGACCGTTACTCCTTTCAACTTCACGTCCTGATCATCCTCTGCAAAGGCATGACTCGTGAAGAGGAAAAGCGTCGTCAATGCGACGGCAAGAGTGACATATCGTGTAAACATTGTTTCTCCTTATTTATTAGGATGCTGACTTAGGCCTTCAGCAGTAAGGTGAAGCTGTTAGCAAAATTCGGCAAAAGCGGGTGACACAAACGTCCAAATTTTGCCCACGATCGTCTGCAAAGGCTGAGAAATTAGGCTTTTGTCAGCCAGAAAATGGATTTTTGAGGCGCAAAACCACACAGAAGGAGGGGAAAAAGGGAGTGTTGCCGAAGGCGATCAACAACGGCTGTTCGTGCGGAGAAATTCCTTGGGCGTTTTTAAAAAACGCGCCGAAAAAAGCCTGGAAAAATAACCGACGCTTTCGTAGCCCACCCAGTAGGCAGCCTCGTTTACATTGCAACGCCCTTCTTTCAGCATCTTTTTGGCGGCGGCAAGCCTGTAGTCGCGCAGGTATTCCAGAGGGGTGCATCCGTGCACGAGGCGAAACGATAAATGAAGCTTGCTGCGGCTCAGTCCCACGGCACTGCATAAGGCGGAAAGATCCGGTGGGCTCTGCATGTCCCGAATCAGCAGGTCGGCGGCGTACCGCACACGTTCTTCATCGACGGGACTGACCATGACGGTCCGGCATGTTCCTTTCCGGGAACGGTTTTGGATCTGTTCAAGTTTGTAGCTCATCAGCTCCAATGTCTTGCTTTCCAGAAACAGGGAACGAACCTTCCCTCGGTACGGGCAATTCAATATCTGAAGCAACGTATGACGCATGACTGAAGTAAGCTTGTCCGACGCGACAGTCGGTTTTTGTTGCTGTAGTCCTTCCCAAAAGAAAGAAAAGGATTCTTCGTCATCACGAGTCATGTCAGTCAAGGCGGTCTTGTTCATGAGAATCCACACCTTTTGGCACCGTTCCGGAAAAATCTTAACCTTCATATCAACGGTTTCAGGAAAGACAAAATGACCATTCATATTCGGGACGACCTTCATAGGCCGTCTGTAGGAAGAGGAAGCTGACTCAGAGTGCCCTCTGAGAATAAAACCCATCCCCACGGATTGCGGGGAGCATTGCTGATGAATGAAGGCCGGTTCGTTAAAAGCAACATCCATGACCACCAAATTCACCCCTGACGCAAAGGATTCCATGGAAAAGGTTCCGGTACCGATAGATTTCGGGCAAGAAAAAAAGACTTGGCCTGGATCGCTCGAAGGGACAAGCGGTTCGGCTTTGAATGTTTGGATGTCCGACATAATTGCACCATTTGATTTTGATTTTCATTATCATTAATTTCGAAAGTCTTTACTCTTTTCAAGGCAAAGAGTAAAGCCCTGTCGCCCCACAAACAGTCTATCTCGCCCAACAAAGGAACCGTTCATGCGGGGATAGGGAGAGCCTTCCTTCCGAAGGCTCTCCCTATCCTTTGACTCAACCCTTTTTGTATGGGAAATTACGGGATGTTCAACTTTTCGCAGATCATGTCCGAAGATCATATTAAACGGGCGATCAAGGACGGCAAATTCGACAACCTTGAAGGGAAGGGAAAACCACTCCCCAAGGATGAAGCAGAGAACCTGCCGCCTGAACTGCGCATGGCGTATCGGGTGCTGAAAAGCTCGGGTTATGTGCCTGCTGAAATCGCTGAGGAGAAAGAAATCGTGCGCACCATCGACCTGTTGGCGCACATGAAAGACGAACAGGAACGGTATCGGCAGATGCAAAAACTGAACGTCATGATATTGAAGATGAATGAACGACGCGGCCGCCCGGTCCACCTGGACGATTCGGACGAATATTACCGCCGCATTGTAGAAAAAGTACGGATCGCGGAAGAACGATTCGGCACCACCCATAAAAACAACGAGTAAATCATGCATAAATTCGGAATGGTCGCACTGATCGGCCCGCCTAACGCAGGCAAATCCACCTTGATGAACACCTACCTCGGACAGAAGGTAGCCATCGTGTCACCCAAACCGCAGACTACACGCAACCGTATCAGCGGTATTTTGACCGAGGAAGACGCACAGATCGTATTCCTGGACACACCCGGCATCCACCAACTGCGCGGCAAGATGAATCGGTTTCTGCTGGAATCGGCCTGGAACGCCCTGTCTTCTTCTGACGCCGTGGTCGTGCTGATTGATGCGGCCCTGTACTGCGCCAAGCCGCACCTGCTGGACAAGGAAATAGCTCCGCTGGTCAAGCCCATCAGCGAATCCGGCAGACCTGTACTGGTGGCCGTCAACAAGATTGACCGGGTCAAGGAAAAGGACAAACTCCTGCCGCTCATGGCCCGCGTGGCCGAAATGTGGCCCGAAGCCGAGTACATTCCGGTGTCCGCCCTGCGTGGCAAGGGAACGGACCAGCTCATGGACCGCATTCTCTCGCTCCTTCCAGAAGGTCCGCCCATGTTCCCGGAAGACCAGATTTCCACGGCCCCCATGCGCTTCATGGCCTCGGAAATCATCCGCGAAAAACTGTTCTACTCCCTCAGACAGGAGTTGCCCTACTCCACTGCCGTCGAGATTGAGCAATGGGACGAAGAGTCTCGGGATGACATGATCATCGTCAACGCGGTCATCTACACCTCACGTAAAAGCCATAAGGGCATGATCATCGGCAAACAAGGATCAAACCTGAAACGAATCGGCACAGATGCTCGAAAAGACATCAGCGAATTGACCGGTTCAAAAGTTCACTTGGAACTGTGGGTGAAAGTCCGTGAAGGCTGGACCGAAGATCCAGGATTCCTCAGAGCCATGGGGCTTGGAGAATAACTCAGGCCAGAAAATAACCTACTTGCGAAAAAGTTGAAATAATGCACCATGGTCCTTGAAAGAAGAGGTGTTCATGTCTGCAATTCCGATTTATCGTGCTCGTCTCCTGACCGAAGTCATTCTGTTAGTAACACTTCTTTGCGCACTTTTTTTCGCATATCCCGCCCGTGCGGAGCATACGAACGACCACTTCACGGCGGTCATACTCGCTGATTTTCCTCCGTTGTACACGACCACCGGCAGCGGCAGACCTGACGGTTTCGCTTTGGACGTGCTCAAGGCTGTGGGAGCTGAAGCGGAGATCGTGTATGATTTGCTTGTCGTCGACACCTGGGCCGAAGCGTTAGAGGCCATTTCTACGGGCAAGGCAGACTTCATTCCCGGCATAGGGATCACCAGACCGAGCAAACAGAAATTCATCTTTACCGATGTGATCGAAACAGTCTCGATTTCCTGTTTTATTCGTTCTGAATCAACCGATATCAATGGAATTTCTGACCTTACAGGACATCGTGTAGCCTTCATCAACAAAACAGCGCCCCAAAGTCTGCTCAGCACAATGCCGGGAGTGACGCTGTTACCGCTCCACTCTGTAGATGAAGCTTTGTTCAGCCTCCTATCCGGCAAATCGGACGCTATTATTTTCCCTGAACCGTTCCTATGGCGGACGGCGCAGAAAATCGGTGTTGAGAACAAAATTAAAGTCGTTGGCACCCCCCTCATGGAAGTAAAGCGTGGCTACCTCCTGCGCAAGGATCACGCCGAATTACGAGACAGACTGAACAAGGCACTGCACGCCTATGTCGCGTCGCCAGCCTTCAATAAAGCTTATCTCAAGTGGCGGGGTAAACCGACGCCCTACTGGACACCCCATAAAGTCGCCTCCATAGGACTGATTCTCCTTGTCGTCACTGTCATCGGGTTCTCGCTTTGGCGTTGGCGGTCCGTGTCCAGACTCAACAAAAGACTCAAACAATCCATGGAAACTCTGGTCAGGACTCAAACTCAACTGAAGGCCAGAGAATCTCAACTCAGCCGAGCCCAGGAATTGACATCGCTTGGCAGCCTTGAACGCGACCTCATTACGGACGAGGGACAATGGTCCGTTGGTCTCTACAAGGTTCTCGGCTTCCCCCGATCAGACAAAGCCCCCAGCACAACAAAATTTCGTCAATGTCTGCACCCGGATGATTTGAAGGAATACGAACGCAAAACCAACACGGTTTCGCCTGAGAACCCTTCTTTTTTCATGGAATTTCGTTTCAGAAAACCAGGCAAGGGAAGCTATCGAACAGGAGCGGGAGTCTTTTTTTATGAGTTTTCAGACGATGGCACGCCAATCAAACGCATTGGTGCCATTCAGGACATCACTCGCCAAAAGAAAACTGAGGCCTTGCTCATAGAAGCCAAGGAAAATGCAGAAGCCGCCAATACGAGCAAAAGCGAATTTCTGGCCAACATGAGTCATGAACTGCGCACACCGCTCAACGGCATCATGGGCATGCTCCAACTCATGGCGTTGGAAAAGACCAGCTCCACGCACAAGGAATATATAGACACCGCCCTTTCCTCCAGCAAAAGTCTGGCACGACTTATCGGCGACATTCTCGATCTTTCCAAGGTTGAAGCGGGAAGACTGGAGCTGACTCCCATTCCTTTCACTCCGGGGGTACTTCTCAAATCCGTACATGACGCCTTTGCCCCCCAGGCCAAGGAAAAAGGCCTGAAGCTTGCTTTCACTATGGATAACGACATTCCGGAATGTGTGATCGGCGATTCCTCCCGCCTGCGCCAGGTACTTGTCAATCTGGTGGGCAATGCCATCAAATTTACCGAACAGGGGTCAATTTCCGTTCATGTGTCAAAAGAACCCACCAAATCCTCGGAAGCATGCAGACTGTTTTTCTCCGTCACTGACACAGGCATTGGCATTCCCGAGGCCATGCAGGAAAAAGTCTTTGGTGCATTCACACAGGTGCCGGGCACATCGAAAAAATTTCAGGGAACAGGCCTTGGACTTCACATAGTAAAACAACTGGCCACGCTCATGAACGGAGAAATCTCCCTTGAGAGCACCGAAGGCAAAGGGACCACGATCCGCTTCTCGGGCACATTCAAATGGGATGATCGATCCGAGGCTCAATGCCATGCACCGATGGAGATATTGGTGGAAGATGTTCCACCCAAGAAAATTCTGATTGTGGAAGATGAACGGATCAATCAAATCGCCATCACCAAAATGGTGGAACGATTGGGCCATGTCACAACCAGTGCGACTAACGGGAAAATGGCATTAGAAAAGCTCGCTGAAAAAAATTTCGACCTCATCCTCATGGATATTCAAATGCCCATCATGAACGGTATAGAAACCACCGGTCATATTCGCTCCTTGAAAGATGAAAAGAAACGGACCACCCCAATCATCGCCCTTACCGCGCACGCAATGAGTGGTGACCGAGAGAAGTTCCTTGAAGTCGGAATGAATGATTATCTCGCCAAGCCCATCAGCCTGGACAAGCTCAGAGCTATCCTCGGCAAGATACTGGGCAAATAAAAACCGCTGCTCCCATCGGAAACAGCGGCTTGTGCCTGTGTATTCATCACGCAGATCAGTGGTTTTCTTCAAACCCCTGTTCCGTCTTGTAGGCTTCCCACTCTTCATGGTCCACAGCGTTGTCCGCGTTGGTGTCAGCCTTTTCGAAAATCACCAACTCTCCACTGGGAAATGCCACCAGAAACTCGCCTTTAGTCATGGTGCCGTTCACGTCCGCGTCCAGAGAATTGAAGCAAACATTGTAGTTGGTATTGGCTAAAACAGACTGACTCGCCATAAGAACCAGCATAAGGGCTAGAAACACTTTCTTCATACACTCTCCGAATATCTTCATTTAACCTTCGATAAATCCAGTCAGAACCTTGATCAGTTTCTCCAAGGCTTCTTTCTCGTCAACTTCGCTTTCCATGGCGTCGGCGTAACACCGGAGCATGTACCGTTTCAGGATCAATTTATTGGCCGATTGCAAGGCGGAACGAACGGCTCGTACCTGAACCAGAATGTCTTCACATTCTTTCCCGGCCTCAATCATGCCCTGAATACCACGCACCTGCCCTTCAATCCGCTTCATGCGAGACAGCACGTTTTTCTTGATTTTCTGCTCTTCACTTCTCGTTGCCGTATCCATGCCATTCTCCTTGGCTTCGGGCCAGGTTCCCGTTGCCGGACCTGATAGTTTACCGTACTGTAGTAAGGTATAATTCATCGCCGACAAAAGGATTCAAAAATGTCCATATCTCAATCACAACTTCATTTACTTAAACTACTGGAATTGTGCGTCACCATCTTTCGCGGACCTGACGCCGAAGAGTGGGCTAATCTTGCCAAGGTTGGAGTGCCTGAACTCCTTGCCAGTGTCCAGAAAAACCCCAACACCCTCCTTGTCCCGATCCAAAATCTCAACCAATTGAAAGCCGATCTCTCGGATGAAAACATATCCCTTCTTGAGACCGAATACGTCCGCCTGTTCATTGCCGGTTCAGGCGGTATTCCCGCGCCACTCTATGAATCCTGTCACCTCGGCACAACACCCCGAACCATGGGACAAAGCGCCTTGGATATGCAGAACCGTCTCCAGGAAGCCGGACTTGAAATCTCGTTGGAATCCAACGAGCCAGCCGACCACTTGACCATTGAACTCGAATTCCTTTTCTACCTGCTCTCCGAAGGCTGGTTCGGCGAAAGTGAACAGGCAAATCAAGGCGTCGAATTTGCCGAGTCAATCATGCTTCCGTGGGTACGCCGCTTCCGGGACGCACTTAACAAGGCCAACCCTCACCCGGTATTCGCCGGCACGGCAGACATCACCGTGACGACACTGGAAGCCATATCAAAGATCTAATCCAATTCTTCGGTCCGAATCACTGCTGACCGGAGGACATCCAAAAACTTGGTGTCCGGTTCAAAATATCCGCGCCTGATCAACTCGATAGTCCAGTTGCCGTCTCCTTCGGCCCGGACCAGATAAGCCAACGGAAGTTCGGCCTGACCAAGACATTCAAAAATCTGGCCGCTCTTATCGGAGAACAAGGGATAAGCCACATCGTAGTGTCTCTTGAAACGGACAACGGACTGATTCGAGTCATAAATACCCAACCCAATTATCTTAAGCTGTCCGGCCAACACCGGATCGTTCTCCACATCCTTGAAAAACCGTGAAAGCAACTTGGTTTCCCTGACGCAGTCGTTACACATGGTGTTGTAGAGCTGGATCAGCACGAACCGGGCGGACAGTTCGGAAAGCTGTAACCACTTGGTTCCCTCCGGCAACCCCAGATATTCACGGTCCGCATCACCGTTGAGTACTGCCACCCTACAGGCAGGAAACGTATCGCCCACGGCCAGGATATGCTTTTCTTCCTGCACGCCATCCACGAGTTCGGGGTATGACTCTTTCCAGGCATGAAATCCCGCCGCATACCGATAGACATCGGTGTATCCGAGACGCGCTGCCCAGCGCGCCGCAATGCCACTGCGCAGTCACCTGAAGCTGCGGCAATAAATTACCAACAACCTTTCTTGATCCTGCCCGGCCAATTCCTTGAACAAGGTCCGTTTGGCATCAGGCAAATCCATTCGGTCGCCAAGGTCAAATTCCATGTTCGCTGAGCCGGGAATATGCCCTGCGGTAAATTCATAATCAGCTCGCGCATCAATGATAAACGGATTCGCCCCTGAATCCATCAGGTCTTTCAACCCCTTGGAGTCGATAAGTTTATACCCTTCACGCTCAGCTTCACCCTGTGCCGCAGCCCACCAGACCTCATTCTCATCGGCACTGGCGGGTACACTCCAGAAAAGACACAAGGCGAGGAGCAAATATACAATGGAAGATGTCTGTATCATCATATCTGCTCCCCGCCTGTCTGTGTGTAACATTTGGCCGGACTATCCAGCCTTCTGCAACTGGAATCTATTTATTCGGATGGACCTCGTAAGAATTGTCTTCACCGAAGTCGTTGGTGGCTTCCAGATAGAAGACATTCTTGGCATCAGGCACCATGTCCATGTACAGGTAATATGCCTCGCCAGCACGTGCGCCGGTGGCACAGGAGAAGACGATAGGCTTGTCTGTCGGGATTTCCTTGGCCTTCTTCTCAACCATATCAACAGGCATATTGATGGCGGTCGGGAAATGACCGGCTGCGTATTCCTCGGGATCACGCACGTCGATCAGCAGAATGGAATCCGGGTTCTCCTTGATGGTCTTCAGGAACCACTCGGTATCCACTGCGCCTTCAGCCTCGCCAGCCTTGACGGCCACATCGGCACCACCAAACATTTCCTTCCAACCGGGATATCCGGCTTCGGCGACCACGACCTTCTTGTAGCCAAGGTAACGGGCCTTGATGGCGGACTTGTGGGACAGGGCACACTTGTACCCACCGCAATAGTAAACCAGCGTGACTTCAGCCTTGTCGATGGGCAACATGCCACGCTTGTCGGCGAAATCCTTTTCAGGGATGCCGATAGCGGACGGAATCGCGCCAGCCAGGTACTTCTGGTACGGACGGGCATCAACCAGCACGTACTTCTCGCCGTTGGCCATCTTGGCGTGGAGATTTTCCAACCCGATGGAATAATACAGCGCGTTCTTTTTGTAATCCGGGAAACCGGCGGCGTAGACGTGGACGTTGGTATAACCAAGCTTTTCTGCCTTCCAGGCAGCTTTATGAGAAAGGCCGCAATGGAAACCACCACAATAGAAAATGAGAAGATCGTCCTTGTTGGCGGGCAGCTTGTCCACCATCTTATCGAACTGGCTGGTCGGGATAGACACAGCAGTCGGAATGTACCCAGCGACATACTTGGGCTTGTACGGCCTTGAATCGACGATCATCGCGCCCTTGGGCTTGGGCATCTTGGCGTACTTGGCCACAAACTTGTAATCCACAATAGAGTGGAACTGCTTGAACTTGGGCTTCTTGGCCTCGTCGGCCAATGCAGCACCGGACATCGCCACCAGAGCGAACACCAGCATCATGGCTGCAGCAAACAGTTTCCTGTACATAACAAACTCCCTTCCTAAAGATTTGTTTGTGCTCTGCCCCGCATGGGGCAAAGTCCTCTCTGACACTATCGTTTCCGAGGCCTATTCACCCTCGGTCTTGACCTTTTCCCACCACAGACGGTGGTGATGCTTGGCGTAATTTCCGGGAACCACACCGGTAAACATGGACTTGAAACCGGGACGTTCTTCCGGTGATATGGCAGCCATGTAGATGTGGACCAACAGTCCGGCGAAAACCAGCCCCACGGCAAAGAAATGCAGGGTCACGGCCCAACCGATCATGCCAGTGGACTCGGCCCCGAAGGTCCGGTCGGACAGGAACATGATCACACCGGTCACGGCGATGACGATTCCGCCCACAACGGATGCCTGGGCAAACGCCTTCTGACCCATGTTGTAATATCCCTGATCCGGCAGTTCCGGGTCCATACCCATCATCTTGAGGACCTTGGGTCCGAGGGTCATGAGCACCATCTTCTTGATCATCCACGCCATGTCGCGCGCCGGACTGACGGCGAACACTTCAGCCAGGAAGAACCGGGCACCCTTGAAATTGACGAGGAGATAGAAAACGAACCCGGCCAGCCAAAGCAGGCCAATGACTTCATGGATGGCGAGCAGATTTGCCCCGCCACCAACCATGGCTCGCATAGCCTCGGGATAGCCGGAACCAAACGGATCAATGGCCGGATGCTGGATCAGCCCCACGCCTGTGAGCAGGAGCAGCAGCCAGCAGACCGCATTGAACCAGTGAATGAATATATCGGTTTTATCGTGTCGCTTGAACATAATGTTAGGCATCGGAGTCCTCCTTGTGGTCGGAATCAGAGCCGACGAACAGTTGACGACCAAGCATGGCAAGTACGCCCAGGCCGGACAGAGCCACGATACCCTTCACCAATGGTGCGGACTGCTTCATGACAACCATGGATGCAGGAATGATGGCCTCGCGGCCCCACTCGCCGGGACCGGGGTTACCGAGGTAATACATGTTCGGCTTGGTATCGGTCTTGGCGGCCACACGGGTCAGACGCGCCTTGTTCTTACGGAACAGACGACCGGCCTCGCTCTCGGGATCGTTGATGTCGCCGAAGACCCGCGCCTTGGTGGGACAGGTGTCCACACACGCCGGGGGTATACCAGCGGCCCTGCGCTCGGGACAGTAGTTGCACTTGTCTGCCTTACGCTTGACCTCATTACGAAAACGGGCGTCATAGGGGCAGGCCGGGATACAGTTACCGCATCCGATGCACAGCCCTTCGTTGATAACGACTTCGCCGGTTTCCTTGTCCTTGTATGTAGCACCAGTGGGACATGCCTCCACACAGGTGGGGTTGTCGCAATGCATGCATGCGCCGGGTTGGAACCTGGCGGTATCACTCTTTTTGCCGGGAACCGGCGTATCACTGGTCGGCTTGATCCAGTTGCGCCACTGCCCTTCCGGGACTTCGTTGGCTACCTTGCAGGCAACCACGCACCCCTTGCAGTCGATGCACTTGGCCGCATCAATAACCATTGCAAGTTGCTGTGCCATTACGCCACCTTCCTTGTTACGGTGACAAAGGTCGTATGCATGGAAGCATTACCCGTGATCGTGTCATAGTCATCATCCAGCAATTCATTGATGGACGCGCCGTTACCGTGAGACAGGGTCTGCATGGTGGACAGGGTATTGTAACCCGAAAGCATGTACACCGTGTCCTTTCTGATCCTGTCCGTGACTTCGGCCTTAAGCTCCTGCCTGCCGACGGAACTGGACACTTCGACCAGATCGCCGTCCGCAATGCCGAGTTTCCCTGCCGCCTCGATGTTGAGCCAAAGTGTATTGGTGGGGTTCAACTCATTGAGCAACTTGTTATTGATCGTAGAGGTCTGCGTGACTGCCGCGTCACGGCCAAGCACCAGACGGAACTGATTCTTGGGGACCTTGGTCGGCGGGGTGTAAACGGGCATGGGATCAAGGCCCATCTGCTCGTACCGCTGGTTGTACAGTTCCACCTTCTTGGAAAGAGTCTTGTAGATACGGCCTTCATAAATGCCGTACACCTTGGACGGATTATAGTAGACGCCGTCGCGATCCATGACCTCAAGGGCTTCCGGAATTTCTCGGGTCTGCTTCTTGCGGAACTCCTCAATGGTGAAATCAAAGTATTCACCAAGGTCCATCTTTCCGGCGACACCCTTCATGATGTCGAAGAGTGAACGGGATTCATACAACGACTTGATGATCGGGTCGCGCTTGACCACGCAGGCACAGGCCACGGACCCCTGTAGACCGGCACACGGGTCGGTCCGCTCCAGATAACTTTGTGACGGCAAGACCAGATCGGCAAACCAGGCCGTGTCGGACATGGCGATATCCACCACGGTGACAAAATCCATCTTGTTCATCATCTCGATGGTCTTCTTCCGATTGGGAGCCGTCCCCATGGGGTTGGTCTTGTACACGAACCACCCCTTGATGGGATATGGGTCCTCGGCCAGTACGGAATCACGCGTGACCAGGAACGAGCCTTCGTGCTCGAACATCATCGGCACCTTGTGGGCATCGATACGGTCTTCCTGATTCTCATCGTACCATGGGGCGTCATACGACACGCCTTTGAGGCCGACCTGACGAGCGGCTAACAGGCCTCCAGGGCGATCCCAGTTACCGAGCAAGCCATTGACGATGGCGAAACTGCGGCGAATCTGAGTTGAATCCTCGTAATCCGAGGTCCGACGGCCGGGATAGATCATGGCTGCCGGAGCGGCTGCTGCCAGCTCACGGGCCATGCGGGTGATATCTTCTGCCGGAATGCCACACTGTTCAGCGGCAAAGCCGGGGGTATACTGCTTGACGTGCTCGGTGAGCTGATCAAGTCCGTAGGTCTTCTCTTCAATCCACTGCGGATTGTAGAGCTTCTCACCGATGATGACGTGGGCCAAAGCGAGCATGAAAGCCATGTCCGAGCCGGGCCTGATGGGATACCACTCGTCGGAAAGAGCCGCTGTCTTGGTGTAACGCGGATCGAGTGTGACCAGCTTGCATCCGTTCTCACGGATGGCGGTCATCAGGTCTATGGAATCCGGGGTGACCAACGCTTCAAAGCGATTGGCACCGGCCATGATGATGTACTTGGAATTGAGCACGTCCGGGAACGGCACTTCGCCGTAGGTATCGAGGAATGCCCTGTTGCCGGAAACCAGACACAGGGATTCATGGGACGTGACATTGAACGAGCCGTAGACTTCGGCGAACCGGCCCACGAATTTTGAATGCAAGTCGGTTCCCGCAGAAAAGAGATGACCACAGGGGGTATACTTCTTGCGGACTTCCTCCATCTTCTGGGCGGCCATATCGATAGCCTCATCCCAGGGGATGCGCTGCCACTTACCCTCGCCACGAGCGCCCTTTCTGAGCAGGGGATGCTTCAGACGGTCGGGATCGTAAACCTGATCCAGACCAGCGTTGCCACGAGCGCACAGCATGCCGCGAGACTTGAGAAATTTAGGATTGGGATCAAGCTTCTTGATGATCCCGTCTTCAACACGAGCGATAAGGCCGCACTTGTTGAAGCACATGTCGCAGGCCGAGAACTTGGAGTCCCAGGCCGGGGCCGCCATGGGAGCCGCCTGTGCTTTTTTCAGACCACCCAGCAAAGCCGGGCCGCCTACTGCGCCTGCCGCGACCAGGCCTGAAGCCTTGAAAAAATCGCGACGAGACATCGTTTGCTTGGAATTCGACACTAAATACCTCCGGATATCCACCATTCTACCGTTGGTGTCACAACCTTTTCCCGACACCCCGCCACCCTCGGACGGGGTGTCGAAAAAATGCTTGTTTCAAAACACGTTGGATTATCAAATGCCACAATGGGCACCTGAACAATCAACTAGCTGCACTTGGCCGGGGACGGGGAGTCCTTGGCGAAATCATGCAGATACGTGAAAATGTCGTTCAGATCTTTTTCGGAAGTGGACCAGTCGCCGGAACACTTGATCTTACTCGTGTCCTTGAAAGTAGCAGTCCATTCGGCCTGGGTACGGTCGGCCGGGCTCAAATCAGGGGCTTGGGCGCCATTATGGCAGGTACGACAGTTCTTGCGGTAAAGGAACTTGCCCTTGCGAGCGTTGCCGCCACCCATGGCAAAGGCCATGGAGACTGCGAAGACGGTGATCAGGGCCGTGGCAATGGCCAGAACGAATTTGCGGTTCATGTTTCCTCCAGAATAAAAAGTGAGTTCATGGTTACAGTTGTGACACTCTCCCGCTTTTACCGTGCGGGTATTTTTACGAACATTATAACCTGTACCCGGTATGGGCTCTCTGATTCTCATATACCCATACGGGGTATAGGTGTCAAGTGGATGAGAAAGAGAAAATGGTTATAAAATAATCATGGCAATAGCTGGTATAAGGGGTATGAATAATTCCAATGTCCAAAAAATCTCACGTTCTGACATGGAGGTTTACATGGTTGACTCCACTTTTTATTCGCTCCTACGAATACACACCAAGGGGCTTGCCCGACTCATCCTCACCACCATCCTCGCTCTTGCCATTTGTATTGAAGTGGCTTCGGTTTCCATCGCTCAGGCTGCGGAAGAAAACCTCACTGTCGGTTCGGTAAAAACCGCTACAGGTACGGCACATCTGAATCGCGACGGACAACTGTTCACCGCACATGTCGGCGACCACCTTTTCAAGGGTGACATACTCATCACAGCCGACAACTCTTCCCTCGGCGTCATCTTTCGCGATGACACGATCCTTTCCCTCGGCTCCCGGTCAGAGATTTGTATTGATGAATTCATTTTCGATCCGGCACACGATGATGTGTCCTTCATCACCAGTGTATCCAAGGGAACGGCCCAATTCATTTCCGGACAGATCGCCAAGGTTGCGCCGGATAAGATGACTGTAGAAACTCCCCTTTCCACAATCGGAATCCGGGGCACTCGTTTTCTCGTTAAAGTCGATTAGGAGCACACCATGAAAAGAATCACCCTGCTCATTCTCAGTTTGATATTGTTGGCCGGATGTGGCCAAAAAGTCGTACTCCTGCCCGACCTGAACGGCGATGTCGGACAGGTCACAGTGACCTCTCATTCAGGCGAAACCGTGACCTTGAATCAAGCCAACCAGACCGTCAGTGGTAAGGACGATGTGTACACCATGTCGGAAGCCGAGGTTCAATCCACCTTCTCGGAAGCGTTGGCTGCCCAGCCTGAACCCACTGCGAAATTCCTGCTCTATTTCTTCAGTGATTCAACGAAACTCACCGCAGAATCCAAAAAGATTCTCCCGGAAATCATGGAAAGTTATCGAACGCGCTCATCCACCGATGTCTCGATAATCGGGCACACCGACACGGTAGGCGAAAAGCAATACAACTATGACCTTTCGCTCAGGCGGGCACTCAACATTAAAAAGAAGCTTGAAAAGGAAGGCATGCCTGCGGACATCATTCAGACCACGTCCCACGGAGAAACCAATCCTCTGATCCCGACGCCGGATGGCAAACGGGAACCAAAGAACAGACG
>Ga0070729_10002951_pt1 | contig 20683 bp, 17 predicted proteins | sample tdDd472_FD_66725 | JGI IMG/M metagenome (GOLD analysis project Ga0070729, IMG submission 66725) | Marine sediment microbial communities from the Atlantic coast under amendment with organic carbon and nitrate - tdDd47.2 | ecosystem: Environmental > Aquatic > Marine > Coastal > Sediment | place... | reverse complement strand
GTTGGCGCCGACCTTCGCGAGGTTGATGCCGCCGCCGCCGGGGTTCCACACCATGACGGGGTAGCCCACGCCGGTGCCGCCGACCGGGTCGAGCCGGGGCGCGACGAAGCCCCGCCCGCGGTTGTTGGATCCGGGCCGGGCGAGGTCGAACACGCGGTTCGGAATGTCGATCTGATCGACGTAGCCCACGACCCCGGCGCTGCCGTCGGCGGAGGGCGCGTTCAGGTTGAAGCTGGGCCCGGTGCCGTCGGCGACCACGTCGTTGCCGACGATGTCTACGTAGCGCAGGTCGGTGATCCCCGCGGCGGCGAGCGAGTCCACCTGGGCCGCCGTGAGCGGGGTGATCGTGAACTTGCCAGCGATCTTGCTGCCCAGGATCGCGAGCACCTCAGAGCCGGCGGTAACGTCGGTGGCGTCGGCCGCGATCAGGGTGTCGAGGTTGTTGGGCGCCGTGCGCCGAGCGACGGTGAACGCGCGCACCGAGTTGTCGAGGGAGGCGATGGTGTTCGTCGCCTGGCCCTTGGCGGCTTGCGCCTCCAGCCCGTCGTAGGCGACCAGCATGCCCCCGCCGACGGTGGCCAGGATCGCGATCACGACGAGGAGCTCGAGGAGGGTAAAGGCGCGGAGTAGAGAAGGGGTCATGGAGGGCAGCTCCGGGAGGTTGAGAATGGACCGCAAGTGAGAACGACTCTCAATATGTCACCAGCGCGAGCGGGTATCAAGCAGTATTGAGAATCAGTATTGATAAGAAATGCCGATAAACGATTTATATTAGATTGGATAGAATGATCATGAGATCAGTTCTCAATAGAGACCGGCTCTCATTGGTGATACCTTTCACCCCAGCCAGGAGGTGGATGGTTCTGCACCACGCTCTGGCGCAAGGCAATCCAGCGAGGCTCACCCACCGCCCCTAACTCGTTGAACCCCAGCCCGCGACGCCTGGTGTCGTGCTTGCAGCGACCCAGGCCTGGAGGACCTGCATGAACCTGCTGAACCCACGTCACCACCCCGCGCTGCGACGCGGCTTCACGCTCCTCGAGCTCGTGATCGTGCTCATGATCCTGGCCGCCCTCGCCGGCCTCGTGATCGCCCAGGTCGCCCAGCTCGGTCGCACCACCGACATGGCCTACACCGCCAAGACCGGCGCCGACCTGGCCGAGAACCTGCAGCTGCACTTCGTGCTCAACAAGCGCTACCCCACCCACATGGACTCGCTGCTGATCGACGCCGACAACAGCGGCGCCCTGGGGACGACCCCTGGCGGTGACGGGCTGACCAGCGACGGGGTGTTCGTGCCGGCCTTCTGGGACGGCGGAGCCTGGGTCGACCCGCCGACCTCGGAGCAAGGCCGCGGCCTCCCGGACTCGGGTCCGCACCTCGACCGCGCGCTCGTCGCGGCCAACGTGACCGAGGGCGCGTTCCGCAGCTTCGTTCGCTGCGGCTTCGAGTTCCTCATGGACCACCGCGGCGACGGCTCCGACAACAACGGGAACTCCAACGAGACGGGCACCCTCCTGCGTGACCTGGGGGTGAGCGACGGCGACTCGACCGGCCTCGAGACCGGGCACCTGTTCGCGGTCGTCGACCCGACCCCCACCAACGGCGACGCCCAGCGCCTGCTCCGCCAGATCTTCCCCGCGACCCTCGACACGGCGACCGGCTTCTACTCGATCCCCGGCGACTACGACGCCCTGATCGCCGTAGGGATCGGGCCGCGCAACTCGGCGGTCCCCGACAGCATGCTCAACGCCCCGATCTATCCGGGCAACGACGGCAGCTACTACGGCCACTACGTGGCGATCTTCGCCTGCTACGCCTCCGGCGAGCGCGCGATCCTCGTCGGCGTGTGCGACGCCTACGGCCGCCTGAACCGCTACGCGATCGAACAGTTCAATGAGTCCCTGCCCAACAACCAACGGCGCGGCTAGCCCCCCCGCCACCACGAGGCCTAGCGCGGTCCGCTCTCCCCGACCGGGGTGGGCGGCTCGCTCCCTGTACGGGCGGCGCGGGTTCTCGCTGCTGGAGATCGTGATCGTACTCACGGTGATCGCCGCCCTCGCGGGCTCGGTGATCGTCAGCCTCGGGGAGACCGAGTCCAGGGTCGCGCAGGGGCTCGACACCACCCGGCTCCAGGAGCTGCGCGAGGCCCTGCTCCGCTTCCGTCAGGACATGGGCTACCTCCCGGGTGAGGGGTTGCTCGCCTTCGACGCGGCGAACGGCGTGAACCCGAGCGCTCCCAGCCCAATCTTCGCGGACGACGCCCAGTGGCAGGCCTGGTTGAGCGCGCCGGCGAACGTGCTGATGCTGATCGAAGCGCCCGACAACCCCGCCTCGCCGACCTACCGCTGGAGCCTGGTCGGCGCGGCCGCGCAGTTGCGTGCCTGGGACCCCGCGCGGCAGCGCGGCTGGAACGGACCCTACCTGCGAGTCGATGCCGTGGAGTGGGTGCTGCTGCGGAGCGGCCTGGCCCCCGACGGGAGCGGCGACCCCGCCGCCGGCGGCCTGCTGCCTCCCATGCCCGCGCTGGCGGACTCCCACCTCCAGGCCCCCACGGACACTGGCCAGCCCTTCGCGTGGTCGGCGAGCCCGAACGGGCGAGTCTCGAGCCACCCCCACGGACGCCCGATCTACCTCTTCACCTTCACCCCTGGCCCCACGGCCTTCGACGCGTCCGTCGCTCGTCTCGTCTCTTCGGGACCCGACGGGCGCTACGAGCCATGGACCGTGACCCCAGGAGACTTCAGCCTCCCTCCCGCTGCAGCCGACGACGTCGGCGCGTTCGTGGTGCGTTGATGCGCCGCGCGTTCACCCTGCTCGAGCTCGTGCTCGTGGTCTTCGTGCTGGCTGCCCTCGCCATGAGCGCGGTCTCCCTCGCCGGTGACGTCGACGCCCAGTCACGGCTGGAGATCACCAAACAGCGCCGACAGCAGATCCGCGAAGCGATTCTGGGGAAGGAAGCGACTGTAGGGGGGACTCCCGTGGCAAGCGGCTTCGTCGCCGACATGGGGCGGCTGCCGACGTCGCTCCGCGAGCTCGTCGAGCCCTTCGACGACACGGGGGCTGCCCTGGCTTCCTGGGCACCCCGGAGCGAGAACGCCAACGTCGGCGCTGGCTGGCGCGGCCCTTACCTGCCGCTCGAGTGGGAGGCCGACAGCGGTGGTGTTCAGCGACCCGTCTTCCGCGACGGCTGGGGCACGCGGCGTTTCGCTGCGGGAACCACCACGCTGTCGGCGAGCGACCCCTTGAACTTCGGCTGGTTGCTCACGACCGAGCAGGAGGGCGCTCGCGTCGTCGGCTTCGACGCCGTCAGCCTCGGCCGGGACGGGATCCCAGGTGGGGCCGCGCCGGAGGACCGCGATCTGCCCACCTACCCCATGCCGCCCCCGCCCGGCGGCAACGCGCACCTGCACCTCGTCAGCCGCGACGACTGGCTGCTCGAGCTCGACGGGGCCTCGGCAGCGTTCTCGATCCGGAACACGGGACCGACGGACGTTCCCGCGGACTCGCTTCGCCTCCGGCTCGTCGTCGGCGAGGGAGGCACCACAACGACCTGGAACGCGATCGACTCGACCTCGACGGGCCCCGCCGGCCCCCTCGCCGTCGGCGACTCGACGACCCTGAGCCTGAACCTGCCCACTCCCCTCGACGCGATCGCGGCCGGTTCCTGGTCGTTGGAGGTGACCCGCGTCGCGGACGGCGGAGTCGTCGGCCAACCACGAGTCGTCCGCGTCCTGCCTCGCTCCACCCCAGTGTGGCCCAACGCAACGAGCTGGGAGGTCACCCCATGACCCGGCGAAAACCCCTCGCGCGCGGGCCGCTGCTGGTGGTCGAAGAGCGCCCTGAAGCTTTGCACCTGGTCGCGGTAGGCGCCGAGGGTGTAGCCGCGCAGCTGCTGGTCCCCTGCGCGGGCCTCGCGAGTGGCCTCCGGGCGGGGCTCGAGCAGGCTCGCGCCCAGGGGGTGAGCCTGCCCAAGCGCGCGATCCTGCTCAGCGGCCGCGTGACCGCGCTCTGCCTCGAGGTTCCGCCCCTCGGCCAGGCCACGCCAGCGGAGGTCGAGCGCATGGTGCGCTTCGAGCTCGAGCCGCTGCTGCCCGAGGCAGGGCCCGGCGGCGCCGCGTGCGCCTGGGCCGACCCCACGACGAGCGGAGGCCCGCTCTTCACCTGCGGAGTGAGCGTGGAAGAGCGCGCCCAACTCGCGGCCGAGTTCCGCGCCGCTGGGCTGCAGCTGCTCGGGCTCTACCCGCGGCTCGGCAACGCCGCGGCGTTGCTGCCCTCCACGGGAGGGACCCTACTCGAGGCCAGCGGCGACGCCCTCGCGCTGGTCGAGCTCGAAGAGGACCGGATCCAGCGACTGCGCCGGGTGCAGGTGGGGTCCCAGCAATCCGCCCTGGAGGAGCTCCGTGGCCTGCTCGCCCCGCCGCTCTTCGTCGCGGGCGAGGTCGAGCCGGCCGTACTCGAGGACCTCCGCCTGGACTTCCCGCAGCTGACGCCGCTCGCTGGGGGTCTGCCCGCTGGCGCCCTCGGCGCGGCGCGGCACGCCCGCGGGCTGTCTGGCGGTGAGCGACTGGCGGGGCTCCCCGCCAGCGCCCCCCGCGCCCTCCCCTGGAAGCAGCCCGTCCTGCTCGCGGTCGTCGCCCTCGCCCTCGTCTCCCTGGGAATCGGGCTGCTCGACGTGCGCCTCGAACGCTGGCGAGCGAGCGCCGAGCAGGCCTTGCGCGAACGCGAGCACGAGCTGGACCTCGCTGAGCAGCGCGAGGCGGCGCGCCGCCAGCTCGTCGCCGAGCGTGACGACCTCGAGGCCGAGCTGACGCCGCTGCGGGCGGTGGCCACCCGCCGCCGCGCCGCGGGCGAGCGCGCGGCGGCGCTCTCCGAGTTGCTCGTCACCCTCGCCAGGGCCTCCGACGGGGTCGCCCTCGACCGCTGCGACGACCGCACCGGAGAGGTCAGCGTCGAGGGCCTGGCCCGGACCAGCGCCCAGGCGGAGCGGTTCTTGAGCGCGCTGGAAGGGGCGCTGGCTCCCCGCGGACTGAACCTCAGCGAGCGCCGGGTCGAGCGCAGCGCCGAGGGGTTCCGCTTCTCGGCGAGCTTCGCAGGCGCGCCGCTCGCGCCGCCGGAGACGACCAAGTGACGCGCCGCCGGGTCTACAGCCTCCTCGCCGTCGCGGTCGTGCTCGCCGCCTGGGCGCACCTCCGCGCGCTGCCAAGGGTCAACGACGCGCGCTTCTACTCGCGTGAGCTGGCGGATCTGCCGACTCGCCCGCCCGTCGGTTCCCCGTCTGCGAGCGCGCTCCTCTCCCAGATCGAAGCGTTGGAGGCCGAGCGCGCTCAGCTCGAAGGCCAAGCCGCGGATCGCGCTGCGCGGGCCGAGGTCACCGGCCGCAGCCTGCAGGCCCTCGTGCGCGACGCCGGGTTGACCCTCGTGCGTGTCCGCCACGTCGCGTCCCAGCCCCAACCCGCCCGTCGCGCGCGTCGCGCACCCGCGCGCCTCCAGCTCGTGGCCTCGGGGGAGTTCTCGCAGGTGCAACGCCTGGTCCGTGCGCTCGAGGACTGGGACGAGGGCGCCCTCGTCGAGCGCATGCAGCTCTCGTTGGAGTCCGACCTGCAGGTCCCGGGCCCGCTGCGACTCCAACTGGAGGTCCTCCCGTGAGGGCCGAGTCGAGCACGACCCGCTTGCTCCTCGCCGCCTGCCAGGCGGGGATCCTCGACGAGGAACCACGAGCCCTGGTCGACGGTGCCCGCCGCAGCGGCGCCGACCCGATCGCCTTCGCGACCGAGCGCGCCCGGCTCCCCCGCGAGGCGCTCTACCGCGCGCTCGCCCGCATCCACGGGCTGGAGTTCTGCTCCGCCGACCGCCTCACCGCCAGCCCCGAGCTGCTCGAGGCCGCGACCCCGCGCCTGCTGCTGCGCAAGCAGGTGCTGCCCCTCGCGCGGCTAGACGGCAGGGTCCGCGTCGCGGTCAGCGACCCCGAGGACGACTCGACCCTCAGCGCGCTCCGCCGGCTCTACGGCGAGCTCGAGCTCGTCGTCGGTGAGCCCCAGGCGATCCGGCTCGCCCTGCGCCGCCACGGCGTCAGCGAGGGCGGCGACGAACCCTTCGACGCCGTCGCCTTCCTCGACGACCTCCTGCACCAGGCTTGGCTGCGGCGCGCCTCCGACGTGCACTTCGACCCCCAACCCGCAGGGCTAGTGGTCCGCGTGCGGGTCGACGGAGAGCTGGGCCCCACCGGAGGAGTGCTCGGCGAAGACGAAGCGGCCGCCGCACTCTCGCGGGTCAAGGTGCTCGCCGGGCTCGATATCGCCGAGCGCCGCTTCCCCCAGGACGGGAGCTTCACCCACCAGGTCGAGGGCCGGACCTTCGACGTGCGCGTGGCCACGATCCCGACCCGCCACGGCGAGCGCGCCACCCTGCGCCTGTTGGGGGTCGAGGCCGAGGAGCTGACGATCGAGCGCCTGGGGTTCCCGCCGCAGACCCTCGGCAAGCTGCGCGAAGCGTTGACGCAGCCCCACGGCATGGTCCTGCTCACGGGCCCCACCGGGAGCGGCAAGACGACCACGCTCTACGCCGCGCTACGCGAGATCACGTCGCCCCGCTGCAACGTGCTCACCGTCGAGGACCCCGTCGAGCGCGTGATCCCGGGGACCTCTCAAGTCCAGGTCGGAGGCAAGGTCGGCTTCGCCGACGTGCTGCGCGCGCTGCTGCGCCACGACCCCGACGTGGTCATGGTCGGCGAGATCCGCGACGCGGAGACCGCCGACGTGGCGGTCAAGGCCGCCATGACCGGCCACATGGTGCTCTCGAGCCTGCACACCAACCGCGCCTCGGGTGCCCCGGCGCGCTTGATCGACCTCGGCTGCGAGCCCTTCCTCGTCGCCTCGGTGCTGCGCGCTGCCCTCGCCCAGCGCCTGGTGCGTCGCCTGTGCGTCGCCTGCCGGAGCCCGCGGCAGTGTGCGCCTGCTGAGCTGCGCGCGATCTGCCCCGACGCGGACGTCGCTGGCGGCGAGGTCTACGACGCCGCCGGTTGCCCCGCCTGCCTGGGATCGGGCTATCTGGGCCGGCTGGCGCTGACCGAAGCGCTGTGGGTCGAGCCCACGATCCGCGAAGCGATCGAGGCCGGCGCGCGGGAGGAGCAGGTGCGGCAGCTGAGCCTCGCCGCAGGCGGGCTAAGCCTGGCGGCCGACGGGCTGGCCAAGGTGCTCGCTGGCGACACCAGCCTGGCCGAAGCGCTGCGGGCGAGGATCTAGGCATGCGCTACTCCTACGACGCCCTCGACGCCGACGGGTCTCGGGTGGCCGGGGTCCTCGAGGCGCCCACCGAAACGGAGGCCGTCGACGCGCTCCGTCAGCGCGGGCTGTTCCCCACCGGGGTCACCCCCAACGCCCTCGGCGCGCCGACAGAGCGCACACCGTTCCCGTGGCCGGTGACCAGCACCGACCGCAGCCTGTTCCTCAACCAGCTGGCCCTGATGCTGCGCAGCGGGCTGACCCTGCTCAGCGCGCTGCAGTCGCTGAGCAAGAACGCGAGCAAGCCTGCCCTCCGCGCGAGCGCGCGCCGGCTGGGCGCGGCGGTCCGTGAAGGGCGGTCCCTCTCGGCCGCCCTCGAGGCCGAGCGGCACTTCCCCCCAGTGATCGCGCGCCTCGCCGCCACCGCCGAGGCCACGGGTGAGCTCGAGCAGGCCCTCTCCCGCGGGGCGGAGTTGATCCAGCGCCGCGCCGAGCTGCGCCGCCAGCTGGTGACCAGCCTCACCTACCCCACGATCGTGATCCTCGCCGCGGCCGCGGTGTTCGTGTTCCTCACGACCCAGGTCGTGCCCAAGTTCGCCGCGCTCCTGGCCCAGCGCGGGGTGGCCTTGCCCTGGAGTACGCAGGTCTTGCTCGACGTCTCGGCGTTCCTCACCGCCTACGGGCCCTGGGTGGCGGGCGCCGTCGCCCTCGCGGGGGTCGGCCTGCTCGTCGCCTGGCGCACCCCCGCCGGGCGAGGCGCGCTCGAGTCGGTCCTGTTTCGCGTGCCCGTGCTAGGGGGCGCGCTCCAGGCCGCGGCCATGACCCACCTCATGCGCACCCTCGCGTTGCTCCTGCGCAGTGGGCTACCGCTGATCGCCTCGCTGCGCACCCTCGGCCCGACGTCTCCCTTCCTCCGCTACAGCGGGTTGGTCGAGCACGCGCGTCAGGCCGTGATCCGCGGCGCGTCCCTGGCGCGCGCCTTCGACGCGCCGCTCTTCCCCCGCCTCGGCCTCTCCGTGCTCGCCGTCGGCGAAGACACTGGCTCGCTGGACGAGGTCACCGCCGAGCTGGGCGAGTTCTACGACCAACGGCTGCAGCACCGGCTGCGCACCCTCTCCAGCCTCATCGAGCCCGCGCTGCTGATCGTGATCGGCGGCATGGTCGGCTTCGTCTACTTCAGTTTCTTCCAAGCTATCTTCCGCGTCGCCGCGCGTTGAGTGAGTCCCCTGTGAACCGTTCCCTGTCCCTGGTCCTGCTGGCCGCGCTGGTCGCCTGCTTGCCCCTCGCCGTGGGGCAGGAGGGCCCCAAGCAGGACCCGCCCCAGCAGCAGGACGCACCCAAGGTCGACCCGCCTGACCCCTTCCGCGGGCAGCGGCGGCGGTCGGTGAGCGCGACCCTCAACGCGCTCCCGACCCTCCAGCTGCGCGCATTGATCCAGCTCGAGGGCAAGCCTGCCCTGGCGTTGATCGGGATCGGCGACACGAATCAAGTCGTCCGCGCAGGCGACGTGCTCAACGTCGCGCCCCGCGCCAACGGCCCGCGGATCCACCTCGAGGTGACCGCGATCTCGCGGGACGGCGTCGAGCTCCGTCACCCCGAGAGCGGCGAGGAGCTGAGCCTCCGATGAACCGCCTCGCCCTCTTCGTCTGCTGTGTCCTCGGCTGTTCCCTCGCCCAGGCCCAAGACCCCTCTCCCTCCGAGATCGCCAGGCGCCAGGCGCTCTCTACCAACGTCGAGTTCCTCGACCTGCGCAGCCTCCAGGTCGACGACGCCGTGCGCCTGCTGTGCCAAGCCTCGGGCGCCAACGTGGTGTGCACCGTCGAGGCCGCGACCAAGCCGCTCCCCGCCCTCCTCCTGCAGGGGGTGACCGTCAAGGAGGCGGTCGAGACCCTCTGCAAGGTCGCCAAACTCTGGTTCCGCGAGAGCGAGGGGATCGTGCAGATCATGACGACCGAGGAATACAGCAAGGACCTGGTCGTGCAGCGCACCCCGGAGACCAAGGTCTTCACCCTCCTGCACCCCAACGCCGTGATCGTGGCCGGCGCGATCCGCGACCTCTACCCGCAGCGTGTCCAGTTGAACTATGGGATCGGCGCCGAGGCGCTCTCCACACCACTCGGCACCGGCGGACTCGGCGGACTGGGAGGCGGCGGCGGGATCAACGGGACCTCCTTCGGCGGCTCGAGCGGCCAGCGCTTCTCCACGACGCTGGGCGGCGGTCTGGGCGGCTTCGGCAACCAGTTCGGCAACCAGAGCGGCAACCAATTCGGGCGCAGCGGACTCGGGGCGGGGGGCACGACCCCCGACGAGCAGCTCGAGGACGACCTGACCCCCGAGCAGCTGGCGCGGCTCGAGGTCGAGGGCACCACGGTCACCGGTGACCTGCGCGGGCTGACCGCGGGGCGGCCGGCGATCGCGATCACGGTCAATCGTCGCCAGAACCTGATCGTGGTCCGCACCAGCGACGAGGAGGCCCTCGGCGAGATCGAGCGCCTCGTGCTCGAGCTCGACCGGCCGACCCCGCAGGTGCTGCTCGAGGTCAAGGTGCTCGAGCTCGACCTCGGCGACGACTTCCGCTCGGCGATCGACGTCGACTGGGTCGAGGGCCCGGCGCGCACGAACCTCCCGACCGGCGAGGCGACCAACCCGCTGTCTCCGGGCGCGGCGACGGTGGTCGAGAACGTGCTCGGCGCGGGCAACGCCCCCTTCGCCGGGGGGAGCCTCGTGTATCAGTTCATCAACGAGCACGTGCGCGCGCGCCTCGAGCTGCTCGAGACCGAGGGCCGGCTAGGCGTGTTGGCCACCCCGCTCTTGCTCTGCGCCAACCAGCAGGTCTCGCGGATCTTCATTGGCGAAGAGCGCCCGCTGGTGCGCAACTTCCAGCTGCAGAGCACGACGACCAACGGCGTCGTGCAGAACCAGCTCGTGCCCACCGTCGACCTGCGCGACATTGGCAACACCCTGCGCCTGGTGCCCTCGATCAACGCCGACCGCACGGTCACGCTCACGATCGTGCAGGACGTCTCCTCGGTGAACGTGGGCGGGGCGACGCTGCCGGTGCCCAACGGCTCGGGAGGGGTGACTCCCTTCGCTGTCGACACGGTGAACACCGCCAACCTCGAAGGCACCGTGGTCGCCAAGGACGGGCTGACCCTCGCCGTGGGCGGGCTGATCCGTAAGGAACTGGCCGACCGCACGAGCGGGATCCCCTACCTGATGGACCTGCCGTTCATTGGCTGGCTGTTCGGCGAGACGACCCGCACGGAGGTCCACCGCGAGCTGGTGTTGATCATTACGCCTCACGTGCTGACCACCCCCGCCGAGGGGCAAGAGGTCTCGCGGCGACGGCTGGCGGCGCTCTCGCTGCACCCCTTCCACGACCTCGGCGACCGCGCGCTGCAGCGCTACGACCGCCACGACGCACCCGGCGCCGAAGACTACGGACGCCTGATCGAGGACTACGTGCTCCCCTGGAACGAGCCCGTCCGCCCGGAGGCCAAGTGAACCGCCTGCTGACCCTCGGCGCGCTCGCCCTCCTCGCGGGCTGCGCCTCGACCCCCACTCAGGACGGGCGCGCCCTGCGCCTGGCCCCTGGCTGGTGGGCCAGCCCCCGCCCCCTGGCCGTGCAACGCCTCGCCGGCGAAGCCCAGGCCCTGGCCGACGAACCCGCCTGCCTCGGCGCGCGCCTGATCGAGGTCCCCGACGTGGCCCACGCCCTGTGGCTGGAGACCGACGGCCCCGCCCGCGCGACCCTCAGCGCGGCCTTCGCCGCCGCCGGAGTCCAGGCCTACGCGGCCAGTGACGCCGCCGCCCGCCGCGCCCCGGACGAGGTCGCCGCGGGGCGGGCCGCCCTCGCGCGCGCCCAGGCGTTGCGCGCAGCCGAGCCCCGCGACGCCCAGGCTGCCGCCGACGAGGCCCGGGAGCGCTTCGCCGCCGCCGGGGACGCCCTCCTCGCCGCCGAGGCCGCTCTGTTCGCGGCCGACGCCGCCCTCGCCGCCGGCGAGCCGCTGCCCGCGCTGCCCTCGCCCCCGGTGGTCGCCCAGCGGGTTCAAGCCGCGCTGCTCGAGGCCGGCGCGGAGGGCCTCGCCGCCTCCGACCCGATCCTGGAGTTCGCCGACCGCGCCCAGCACGGCGCGGCCCTCGAGCGGATCGCCGCCGCCGTCCAACGCGGCGCGCTGCGCCCGCCCGTCGATCCCAGCGCGCTGCACCTCGCGCGCTCGGGCCTGGCCGTGCGTGCAGGGGAAGGCGAGTTGGCGCTGCTGACCGCCGACCTTGGCCTGCGCCTCGCCGAAGCCGAGCCCCCGGGGCAGGCGCGAGAGCTGCGCCTGGCCGAGGCGCGGCTGGCCCTCGCCCAGGCGCGGCTGCTCATGGGCCAACCCGCGGCGGCGGCGCTGGAGGCCACCACGGTCGCCGAGAACGCCCCGACCCTCGCGTTCCAGGCCCGCGGAGAGAGCCTCCTGGGTCAGGCGCTGTGGGCGCGTGGCCAGGCCGAGGCCGCCGCCGAGGCCTACGCCCGCGCGGCCCAGTCCGCCCAGGGCAGCGCCGACGCCGACACCCTCAGTCGGGCCCAGCTCAACCGCGCCGCCGCGCTGCTCACCGCCAAGGCCGACCTCGACCAGGTCGACGCCTGCTTGCGGCCGATCCCGGGCGAGGGCCGCGAAGCCCAGACCCGCCGCGAGGTGCTGCGGGTGTTGGTCGGGCTGCTCCGCGGTGAGCTGACCGGCCCCCTGGCCGCCGAGCGGATCGAAGCCCAGCTCGACCTCGCCCGCGGCGCGGGGGCCTACGCGGTGCTGCAGCGCTACGGCGACCTGCCCCAGCGGCTGAACGATCGCGCGCGCGCGCTCCCGCGCTAGCCGTATCCCAACGCGCACATGCCCTGGTAGACCACGAACGCGGAGACGTACGCCAACCCGAGGAAGCCGAACAGCTGCCCCAGGGCAAACGCCCACGACTTGGCCTCGCGCTTGACCACCGCCACCGTCGCCCCGCACTGCAGGGCAAACACGTAGAACACGAGCAGCGAGAACACCGTCGCCAGCGAGAACACCTTCCGCCCGTCGGGGTAGGTCTCGGCCTGCATGACCGCCCGCAGGTCCTGGCTCTCCTCGTCGACCTCGTCGCCCACGCTGTAGACCACGCCCATGGTCCCCACGAACACCTCGCGCGCCGCGAAGCTCGCGATCACGCCGATCCCGATCTTCCAGTCGTAGCCCAGCGGCTTGACCACGGGCTCGATCGCGTGGCCCAGCTTGCCCGCGTAAGACTCGCGCAGGCTCACGGCCTGGTGCTCCTCGTCGCTCATGCCCGGGGGCTGGTCCTGGCGGGGGAAGGTCATGAGCACCCACAGCACCACCGAGATCACGAAGATCACCGTGCCCGCGCGCTTGAGGAAGTCGCCGCCGCGGACGCGCAGCTTGAGCAGCGTCGCCACCAACGACGGCCGGCGGTAGGGGGGGAGCTCGACGACCAGCGGCAGCAGCCGCCCGCGCTGCTTGTGGCTCGCGCGGTGCACGAGGAACGCCACCGCGACCGCGCTGAGGATCCCCAGCAGGTAGAGCCCGAGCATGATCAGCCCCTGGAGCCCGACCCCGGGGACGAGCCCCGTGTTGGGGACGAAGGCCGCGATCAAGAGCGTGTAGACCGGCAGCCGCGCGCTGCAGGTCATGAGCGGCGTGACCAGGATCGCCAGCCAGCGCTCGAAGCGGTTGCTAATCGTGCGGGTGGCCATGACCCCCGGGATCGCGCAGGCGAAGCCGCTGAGCAGGGGAATGAACGAGCGGCCCGAGAGCCCCACCGCGCGTAGGGGCCGGTCGACGAGGAACGCCGCGCGCGCCATGTAGCCGGTGTCTTCGAGCAAGCCAATGAAGAAGAACAGGATCAGGATCTGCGGAAGGAACACGATCACCGAGCCCACGCCGCCAATGATCCCGTCGACCACGAGGCTCGTGCCGAGCTCGCCAAGGGACTCGCTGAGGTGGGTCGTGACCAGGCCGCCCAGCCAGCCGAAGCCCCCCTCGATCCCGTCCATTAACGGACCGGCCCAGGTGAAGATCGACTGGAACAGCAAGCCCATGATCAGCAGGAACGCGAGCGGCCCCAGCACCGGGTGCAGCAGGTAGCGGTCGATCCGCTCGCTGCGCCCACGCAGCTTGGTCAGCGCCTGAGGGTCGGCGCCGAGGAGCACGTCGTTGATCCAGCCGTAGCGCCCGGCGACCTCGGCCTCGCTGCGCTGACCGTCCCGGTCGAGGCTGCGAGCCTTGGCCCAGGCGTGCTCGCCCTCGGCAGCTGCATACTTCTCCTCGAGCTCGGCTTCGGCAAAGTGCCAGGTGCGCTCGACGGGCTTGGCCTGCTCGAGGGCCGCGCGCAGGGCGTCCACCCCCTCGCCGGTGGAGGCCACGGTCTCGACCACGGGGACGCCGAGCATGCCGCGCAGGCGCTCGCTGGGCACGTCGACCCCGGCCCGTCGCGCCTCGTCGACCATGTTGAGCGCGACGACGACGGGCTTGCCCAGGTCGGCGACCTCGGAGAGGAGGAACAGGTTTCGCCGCAGGTTGGTCGCGTCGAGCACGACGACCACCGTGTCGAGGTCGCCCGCTGCCGGGCCGAGGAGCACGTCGGAGACGATCGCCTCGTCGACTGCGTTGGGGCGCAGGCTGTACGTCCCGGGCAGGTCGAACACCCGCAGCACGCCGTCGGGGCGAGTGACCGTGCCCTCGCGCAGGTCGACGGTCACCCCGGGGAAGTTGGCCACACGCTGACGCAGGCCCGTCAGCCCGTTGAACAGCGTCGACTTGCCCACGTTGGGGTTGCCGACCAGCGCGACCTGACGCGCCGACGCGGCGGCGGGCGCCGCCGCGTTCACTCGATCTCCTCCACCTGGACCAGCGCGGCCACGTTCCGCCTCAGGGCCAGGCGAGCCCCGGTCACGTCGACCTCCAGGGGGTCTCCCAGGGGCGCGCTACGCACCACGCGGACCTCAGCCCCCGGCACGAGGCCCAACTCCATCAGCGTCACCGTGCAGGTGGACTGGGAGACCGAGGTGACGCGGGCGCGCCGTCCGTGAGCGAGCTGATCGAGGGAAGGCGGCATGGGGTGCGCAGGACCAAAGGGCGACATGAAATCGCTCCAAACTAGGGTGATATTGAGAACTATTCTCAGCTAGTGGCCGCGGCGAATCAAGGGTCCGAGCAGAATCCCGCGGAAACCATCCCCGCCCCCTGACTCGAACCGGCGTGGATCCCACCCGCTATCCGCGACGCCTAAATCCTGCTGCAACGAGTTCTTGCGCGCGTCGGGGGCCCGGGCACAATAGGGACCTCCATGCCCTACTTCGAGATCCAGCTCACGCAGAAGCTCCACCGCGTCTACGACGTGGGCGACGAGACCACGATTGGTCGCGCCCCTCAGTGCGACATCCAGCTGCTCTCGCGGGCGGTCTCGCGGCGACACGCCAAGACCGAGCTCGGCGAAGACGGCGTGACGATCATTTCCGACCTCGGCACCAAGAACGGGATCAAGGTCAACGGCGCGCGGATCGAGGGCGCCGCGGTGATCGGCGAGGGCGATCAGCTGCTGGTCGGCGACGTGTCGATGATCTTCCGCGCCGGCAACCGGCGCGTCGACCAGGACGACGCGATCGACCTGCGCACCCGCGCCCCCGGACCCGCGGACGTGGAGGCCTCCCGTCGACCCCAGGTCACCTTCCGCCTCCCCGCCGACGCCGACGCGATCGCGAACTTCCAGGCCGAGGTCGCCCGCCAGCGGATCAGCGAACTCGACTTCGACGAGGTCGACTGCTTCCGCCTGCAGATCGCGCTCAAGGAGGCCCTCGACAACGCGCGAATCCACGGCTCCCAGGACGACCCCAGCCGCTCGATCTACCTCACCTTCCGCGAGGACGAGGACGAGTTCGTGGTCACGGTCCAGGACGAGGGCCCGGGCTTCGACGTCGACGCGACCATGCAGGGCTGCCGCGAGGTCGACGCGCTGGAGGCGATCCGCAACCGGGCCCAGCTCGGCAAGCCGCTGGGCCTGGGGATCGTGCTCAACTGCGTCGACCGGATCCAGTTCGAGGCCAAGGGCTCCACGATCCACCTCGGGCGGTTCAAGTCGGCCGGGCAGCTGTTCGTGATCTCCGACGACGACGACGAAGCGCCTCCACCGGAGCCCGAGCGGATCGACCCCTTCGCCCCCGCCGACGAGCCCGAACGGATCGACCCCTTCGCCCCCGCCGACGAGGCCCCGCGCGTCGACCCGTTCAACGACAGCGAGAGCGGCGGCGGCCCGTTGCTCGACCTGGGCGACCTCTGAGCCTGGCGTCCCGCCTCAGCTGGGTCGCGCTGCTCACCCTGGCTCTGTCGCTGGTGGGCTGCACGGCCCCCGGCACGGACATGGAGGCGCTGCCCTTCTTTCGCGTCGACCGCACGACCCCCGGCGGGACCTCGGTCGACGTGCCCGCGCTCCTGCTCAACGTCGACTCGCGGGAGGTCCCCCGCCGCGATCAGGACCCCAACGACCCCCCGCCGGACCCGCCCACCGAGACCGAGACCGTGGTCCGCTTCCCCTGGCCCGTCGGCCAGTGGTACAGCCGGGGTGAGCACCACGGCTACCAGCTGAACCTGCTGATCGGTGGCGAGCTGGGCCGCACCGCCGGCCCCGTAGGGCGCGGGGTCTCCTCCGAGCCCGGCGTCTCCGCCGACCCGATCCCGGCCTTCGGCGGAGGCGACGCCGTCGACGGCGGGATCTACTCGCTCCCGTTCTTCTTCTACGACAACCAGATCGACCACAAGGACCTCCCCGACACGGAAGGCCGCGCCCTCGACCGCGACATCGGACTCTGGCCGTTCTTCGCCTACGGCTCAGGCGACTCGGAGGAGGACTCCTACTTCGCGCTGTTCCCCTTCGGCGGCACCACCAAGGGCCTGCTCGGTAAAGAGGAGATCACCTGGTACGGGTTCCCCTTCCCGGCCTACATGAAGATCAAGGACCGGGCCTACACCTCGACCCACTACGCGTTCCCCTTCGTAAACGTCGTCGAAGGCCCGCACAACGACGGCTTCCGGATCTTCCCCTTCTACGCCAACTACACGCGCACCAACCTCCGCGACGAGCTCGTCTACGAGCGCACGCACATCATGTGGCCCTTCTACACCCGGGCCCGTGACGGACTCGACGAGGAGGTCCCCACCGAGACCCTGTTCGTGTTCCCCTTCTACGGGCGGATCACCGGGCCCAGATACACCAACACGACCTTGCTCTGGCCGTTCTTCCGCTACGAGGACGACGAGCAGCGCAAGTGGTGGGAGCTGCGCGCCCCGTTCCCGTTCTTGATCGTCGGCGGCGGCGAAGACCGCTTCCGCTTCGACCTCTGGCCGCTGTTCGGGGTCAAGGGTCGCAAGGACTACCACCGGCACTTCTTCGCCTGGCCGATCTGGCGCTTCGAGTACGGCGACAGCGAGCTCTCCGAGTTCAACGGGCAGTATTTCCTGCCCCTGTTCTGGCGCACCTACTCCCACGAGAAGGACACCGGCCGCGAGCGGCACAAGTTCCGCGTGTTCCCGCTCTTGCACTACCGCAAGCTGAAGGACTCCAGCGTCGACTTCAGCCTGCTCTCGCCCTGGTACTTCGACGACCCCAACGGCTTCGAGCGCGTGATCGGCCCCTTCACCCGGCTCTACCGCTACCACCGCGACGCCGACGGGGGCAGCGAGCACCAGGCGCTCCTGGGTCTGTTCAGCCTCCGCGACCTGCCGGCGATTCCCGAGCGGGGGGCCTACACCCGCTTGTCCCTGTTGTTTGGCTTGTTCCAATACCGCAACCTCGGCGGTGAGAAGGCCCTGCGCTTCTTGTGGCTGCCCGAGTTCCCCAGCTGGGGAGGCGACACGTGAGCAAGGAGGGCCAAGTCGCGAAGCTCGCGCGCACCATCGGCGCGCGCATGATCCAGGCCGTGGACAACTCCGGCTTCTCGCTGATCATGGCCTGGCGGGCGTTCCGCTGGACCTTCGTCCCGGTTCAGGTGTGGAAGCGCAAGGGCATGATCCTGCGCCAGATGTACGTGGCCGGGGTCGAGAGCCTCCCGGTGACGCTGATCGTGGCGCTGTTCATTGGCTTCCTGCTCAGCCTCTCGGCGGGCGTCGAGCTCGCCCGCTACGGCCAGCAGGCGGTGGTCGGCCAGCTGGTCGCGATCTCGGTGTGCCGCGAGTTCGGCCCCTTCATGACCGGGCTGATCCTGGCCGCCAACGTCGGCAGCTCCATGGCCGCGGAGCTGGGCACGATGAAGGTCTCCGAGGAGATCGACGCGCTGGAGGTGATGAGCATCGACCCCGCGCGCTACCTGGTCTTCCCGCGCCTGCTGGCCATGCTCTGCATGACGCCTCTGCTGACGGTCTTCAGCGACGCGGTCGCGATCGTAGGCGGCGGGATCATCGCCGGCACCCAGCTCAACGTGAGCTGGGCGAAGTATTACCAGAACGTGCTCGAGGGGCTGAAGCTCTATCACATCTACACCGGCCTGCTGAAGGCGGTGGTGTTCGGGATCACGATCGCGATCGTGAGCTGCTCCGAGGGGCTGCGCACCAAGGGCGGCGCGGTCGGCGTGGGCAAGGCCACCCGCAGCTCGGTGATCCAGTGCTACCTACTGATCCTGATCTTCGGCTACTTCCTCACCGCGCTGTTCTACGGCAAGGGGACGAGCAGCCTGTGAGCGGCGAGCACCCCATGTTCGCGGAGCCCCCCGAGCCGTCGGACCCGTCGGCCGAGCCGCTGGAGGAGCCCGCCCCCAGCGAGGACCCCGAGAGCGAGCCCGAGACCCTGTTGGTGGTCAACAGCGACTCCGAGCCAGAGATGGTCCCGGCCCCCGAGGAGCCGCCCAGGGAGACCTCACCTCCCCACTCGGCGCCGGCAGGCTCGGAGAAACACCTCTGGCGCAGCTCGGGCAGCCACGCCGCCCACGACTACTCCAAGCCCTCCGCCGCTGCCTCGCGCAAGTTCGCGCGCAGCAAGATCCTGGTGCGGGTCAAGAACCTGCACAAGGCGTTCGGCGAGAAGAAGATCCTCCGCGGGGTCAGCTTCGTGGTCCACGAGGGCGAGACGCTGTGCATCGTCGGCGGCTCGGGCACGGGCAAGAGCGTGACCCTCAAGCACGTGATGCGGCTCTTGAGCCCGGACCAGGGCGAGATTTGGCTCGACGGCGAGGAGATCACCCACGCCCGCGGCGATCGCCTGCAGCTGGCGCGGCAGAAGCTGGGGGTCAACTTCCAGTTCGGCGCGCTGCTCAACTGGCTGACGGTGTTCGAGAACGCCGCGCTCCCCCTGCGCGAGAACACCAACATGACCGACGAGCAGATCGAAGCGCGGGTGATGTCCAAGCTCGAGCTGCTCAAGATCCCCCACGCCCGCGACCTCTACCCGCCCGAGATCTCGGGCGGCATGCGCAAGCGCGCGGGCCTCGCCCGCGCCGTGGTCATGGAGGAGACCGTCAAGGTGATCCTCTACGACGAGCCGACCTCGGGCCTCGACCCGATCTCGACCGCCCTCGTCGACGAAATGATCAACGAAATGCGCGAGCGCCTGGGCCTGGCCCAGATCGTGATCACCCACGACATGGCCAGCGTGCGCCGGACCGCCGACTCGGTGGTGGTCCTGCACGAAGGCAAGATCGTGCAGTACGGAACCCCTGACGAGATCGAGGCCAGCTCGGTCCCCTACGTACAGCAGTTCGTGTCGGGGCTCACCGCCCCGCCGCAGGAGGCGAAGCCGTGAACAAGTCCCACATGAGCGAAATGATCGTCGGCCTCTCGTTCCTGGCCGGTGTGATCCTGCTCGGCTTCTACACCATCGTCGCCGGTGACTTCAGCCTCGAGGGCAAGAAGCTCTACCTCGCCGACTTCACCTCGGTCTACGGGCTCAAGGAGGGCGACGGGGTCCGCGTCGAGGGCCACGAGTCGGGGGAGGTCAAGAGCATTCGCCTGCTGCCCAACGGCAAGGTCCGGGTCCTGCTCGAGGTCAAGAGCGAGGTCGAGATCTACCGCAACGGCGGAGAGGTGCGGGTGACCCCGTTCTCGCCCCTCGGCGGCCGCGTGGTCGCGATCTCCCGCGGGCACGAGCCCGCGGAGGGCACCGACGACCCGCGCGGGACGTACGCCCCCTACACCTCGGACATGACCCCGGAGGACGCCGAGCGGGTCGCGATCCTGGGCGTAGCCGAAGGCGAGCTGCTGCAGACCCTCAACGAGTTGATCGAGGACAACGACGAGAACGTCGGGCACATCGTCGACAACATCAAGATCGTCACCGACCAGCTGACCCGCACCAACAACGTGCTCGGCTACCTGATCAACGACGAGGGCGCGGCGCGTAAGCTGAACTCGATCACCGACAACCTGGCCTCGGCCTCGCAACGGGTGAACAACATCGTGACCCGCGTCGACGACGGCGAGGGGCTGGCCGGCGCCCTGACCCGCGACGACAAACCGCTCTCGCAGAACCTGGCCGCCGCCATCGATCACGGCAAAGGCGCGCTGGAGCACGGCGAGGCGATCCTCGAGCGCGCCGACGAGGGCAAGAGCGCCCTGGGGGTGTTGGTCAGCGCCGAGCCGGGGCCCGCCGACGACGTGCGCGGAATCGTGAGCGACATCAAGCACGTCACCGGTGAGGTCGCCAAGCCCGAAGGCGGGGGCACCCTCAGCAAGCTCGTGCACGACGACCGGCTCTACGAGGGCGCCGCCGAGACCGCGCAGAACCTGGGCTCGATCACCCACAAGGTCGACGAGGGCAAGGGACTGCTGGGCGTGCTGCTCGAGAAGGAGTCCGGGGACAACGCCCGCGAGACCATCGAGCATCTGGCCTCGATCACCCGCGCCGTCGACGACCCCGAGGGTGGGACGCTGGGCATGATCGTCCACGACCAGGAGCTGCGGAAGCGCGTGGGCCGGATCGCCGGCTCCGTCGAGCGGCTGGTGGTCGAGTTCCGCGACAGCCTCGAGGACGTGCGCGAGCAGGCCCCCGTCAACGCGTTCATCGGCGCGGTCTTCGCCGCGTTCTAGCGAGCCTCCGTGAACTCCAAGCGCTACCTGCTGCTGGCCCTGACCTTCCTCGCGGGGATCGTGTTCCTCGGGGTCTACACCCTCTCGCTCTCCGCCGAGGAGCTCAAGGAGTGGCAAGAGCTCGAGGCCGTGGTCAACAACGTGGGCGGGCTGAAGGAGCTCGACGAGGTCCAGATCAACGGCTCGCGCCAGGGGCGCGTGCTGCGGATCCAGCTCTACAAGTCGCGGCAGAAGCTGACCCTCCAGGTCGAGCCCGGGCTGACCCTCCACGCGGGGCGCGAGGGGCCAGACGGCCTGGAGGACGGCTACGCCATCGAGATCGTGCGCAAGAACGCGCTGGGGACCATGGCCGTGCGGATCACCCCCGGCGACCCCACGACCCCCTCGATCGAGCTGGACCAGCTCCACGAGGCGTCC
>Ga0070729_10002949_pt1 | contig 20694 bp, 16 predicted proteins | sample tdDd472_FD_66725 | JGI IMG/M metagenome (GOLD analysis project Ga0070729, IMG submission 66725) | Marine sediment microbial communities from the Atlantic coast under amendment with organic carbon and nitrate - tdDd47.2 | ecosystem: Environmental > Aquatic > Marine > Coastal > Sediment | place... | reverse complement strand
GGAGGAGAAATGAGAAGAAACACTATGATCATTACACTTTTAATCATGCTGACTTTAGTTTTATTCATGACCTCCTGCTCATCAAATAAACTTAAAGTTGGTGAACAGTATCATGGATTTAAACTAGTAAAAAAAGAATTTATTAAAGAGGTTAACTCGGATTGTTATTATTTTGAACATGAAAAATCCGGTGCCAGATTGATGAAAATTGCCAACGATGATCCAAATAAAACATTTTGTGCAACTTTCAAAACTATCCCACAAACAGATTGTGGAACACCTCATATTCTGGAACATTCTGTATTAAACGGTTCCAAAAATTTCCCAGTAAAAAGTCCTTTTGATATTCTAGCCAAAGGTTCTTTGAATACGTTTTTAAATGCTATGACTGGTGGAGATATTACACTTTACCCAGTAGCAAGTATGAATGACAAAGATTTCCAGAACCTAATGAATATCTATCTAGATGCTGTATTTTTTCCATTGATCTATGATGATCCAAGAATTCTACAACAAGAAGGATGGCATCATGAATTGACATCTGAAGATGAACCTGTGGTTTATAAAGGTGTTGTTTTCAATGAAATGAAAGGATCATTTTCTGATCCAAACAGAGAACTGGGACTACATATTGACAGAGCGCTTTTTCCTGAAACCTGTTACCGTTTTTCATCAGGTGGATATCCTGAAGCAATTCCAACTTTGACTTATGAAAAGTTTCTGAAATTCCACAGCACTTTTTATCATCCAACAAATAGTTATTTATATCTTTATGGTGATTCTGACATCCTTACAGATCTTGAATTTATCAACAGAGAATATTTAGCCAAATTTGATAAACTGGACAAAAGAGCAAAAATCAAAATTCAGGAACCTTTCGACAAAATGAAAAAAGTTGTTGAAAACTATCCTGTTTCAGAAGATGATGAAATTGCCAACAAAACTTTCCTTGCCATGGATTGGGTAATCGGAACTGGTGATGATCTTGTATTGACATATTATCTTGATATTTTATCAGATGTACTTGTAAATCATGAATCAGGCCCAATCAAACTTGCTCTACAAGAAGCAGGAATCGGACAGGATGTTTCTGCATGGTCATCATCCAGCAAACAGAACACTTTCCAGATTACTGTAAAAAATGCCAACCTTGCTGACATGGATAAATTTCACGATATCGTCAAAAAGGTAATGGCAGATGTTGCTGAAAATGGTGTTGATAAAGATGTAGTTGAAGGTATTGTAAACAGAATGGAATTCCGTCTCCGTGAAGGTGACAATTCTCAAAAAGGCATGACCTACTTATTCCAATCATTGGCAAGTTGGTTCTATGCTGAAAAACCTTTTGAAAGTATGAAATGGGAAACACCATTGGCATCTATGAAAAAAGGTATCGAAGCCGGCGAACTTGAAGAATTGATCGAAGTTGGATTTCTAAATAACAATCATTCATTGTTAATAGCATTAGCACCAAAACCAGGCCTTCAGAATGAAAGAAATGCCAAAGAAGTTGCGGAACTTGTAGCCTACAAAAAAACACTTTCAGATGAGGACAAAGCAGCTCTGATCAAAGAAACAGAAGAATTGATCGCTCATCAGCAGAAAGAAGATACTCCAGAAGCATTGGCAACAATTCCACTACTGAAACTTGAAGACATTGGTAAAAAAGCAGAATTTTTCGGAATCAAAGAACACGATGTACATGGTACAACAGTTCTTCAACACGAAACTTTCACCAATGATATTCTCTATAGTAAGTTGATGTTTGATGTTCAGGTTGTGAACCAGGAACAACTTCCATACGTTGCATTGCTTGCAGAAGTTCTTGGTGCTCTGAATACTGAAAACTATACTTTTGGTGAACTTGACAATGAATTAAATAAAAATCTCGGAAGTTTCAGCACATATCTATCTACTTACGCTAAAGATAATAATGATGACCAACTTCAAACAAAATTTGTTGTGAATTCCAAAGTAATGAACATAAAGGCAAACAAACTTTTCGGTCTTACTGAAGAAATTTTGATGAAATCAAAGATCGACGACAAAGATCGTCTCAAAGCCCTTCTTACTCGTCATCAATCCAGAATGTATGGATATGTAATGAGACAGGGAGTCAGAGTTGCAATGACCAGATTGAGTTCATATTATTCCAATGAAGGAATGTTTGATGAATTGACTGGTGGATATTCTTACTATGAATTTGTTACAGACCTGAATGATAATTTTGATGCAAAATATGACGAAATAGTGAAAAATCTTCAGGAAGTTGCTACTGTACTTTTCAACAAAAATAGTTTAGTAGCAAATGTAACTTGCTCCAAAAATGATTTAACACTTTATAATTCAGAATTACATAATTTCATTCATACAATCGCAGAAACTCCACAGGAATTGCAGCGATGGGACTTCGATTTCGACCTGAAAAACGAAGGTATGAAAACGACATCCAAAGTTCAGTATGTAACCAAAGGTTATAACTTCAAAAAACTCGGTCACGAATATACAGGCAATATGAGAGTTCTAAATCAGATTCTTAGCCGTGGATGGTTGACTCAGCAATTACGAGTAATCGGTGGCGCATATGGTGGTTTCAGTGGAATTTCCAGAAATGGTAATGTTTATTTCGCATCCTACCGTGATCCAAATCTTGGTGAAACTCTTGTGAATATTGATAATACTCCTGAATTCATGAGCAGTTTTGCTCCAAGTGTAGATGAAATGACAAGATACATCATTGGTACAATTTCCAGAATGGACCAACCTAGATCACCATCAGAAGCCGGTGGAAACGCATTGTCATGGTACATGGCTGGAATGACTGCAGAAAAACTACAGGCAGAACGTGATGCTGTACTTGCAACTACTAAAGATGATATTGTTGCAATGACTAATATTGTACAGGAAATCCTTGACAACAGTGGTATCTGTGTTTATGGAAATGAAGAGAAAATTGAAGCAGAAAAAGATCTGTTTAAAACAGTTTTTAATGTAAAATAATTTCTAATTAGTTCTGTTAAGAACTACTCTTAACAACTATTATATATAAACCTTCCGGAGAGAAATTTTCGGAAGGTTTTTTCTTTTATTCTCCAGCCATTTTTTCCATATTATCTTCAAATAAAATGAGGGGTTTACTATGGTAAAATTAATACGAATATTATTGATATTATTAACTATCACAATTTTTGTATCAGCAGGGGAAATTCTCACAGTTGCAGAATCCAGCAATTATACCAGGACTGCAACCTATGACGAAGTAATAAAATACATACATCAACTTCAGAAGAACAGCCCAAATATCATGGTTGAAACTATGGCAACTAGTATAGAAGGTAGAGAAATTCCTTTGATGATAATTGCTGATCCTTTACCAAAATCCTATCGTGATATAAAAAATGACACAAGATTAGTGGTTTACATCCAGGCAAATATTCATGCCGGAGAAATTGAGGGAAAAGAATCTGCATTGATGCTGGCTCGGGATATCTTACAGAATGACAAAGATAATTTTCTAGAAGATTTGGTGATTTTGATTGCACCTATATTTAATGCAGATGGTAATGAAAAATTCAGCACGGATAACCGTAAAAGCCAAAATGGTCCGGCATTAGTTGGTGTAAGATACAATGGACAAAACCTTGATCTGAACCGTGATGCAGTGAAAATCGAATCTCCTGAAATGGAAGGCTTAATCACCAATGTTTTGAATACCTGGGATCCGGCTCTTGTTATAGATTGCCACACAACCAATGGCTCCAAGCATGAAGAACCAGTTACCTTTGTCTGGGCAACAAATCCAAATGGAGATACAGATATCATCGATTATTCATGGTCAGAACTTCGACCTTTTCTAAAGAAGAATATGAAAGATAAATTTGATATAATGGCTGTAGAATATGGACATTTTACCGATTACAAAAATCCGGGAACAGGCTGGGAATCAGTTGGTGCGGAAATCAGATATATAGTCAATTATGTTGGTTTGAGAAATCGCCTGTCACTTTTACTTGAGAATTATACCTATGCCGATTACAAAACTCGCGTTAAAGGTTCTTATGCGTTTCTTTATTCTTCATTAGAATTTTGTCAGAATAACAAGAAACAAATTCAAAAAATGATTGCAAAAGCAGATGACAAAACTATTAATGGACTTGACTCTTTTGTGGTGGAATATAAAACCGACGCCTATGATGAAAAAGTGACACTTAAAAGTTATGAAATGACAGTAACACCTCGCAAAAATTCACCCTGGCCTAAAATTGATTATGACTTTGAGAAGCCTAGAGACTATGTCATGCCTTACTTTTGTAAAGTGGTGGCGACCAAATCCGTAAAATATCCTGTTGGTTATTTCATAAATATTTATGATTCAGAAGTAGCAGAAAAATTACAGCAACATGAAATTATTGTGGAAAAATTGTTAGAAGATGTTACAACTGAAATCGAGGAATTTAAGTTGACTGAAGTTACAACTGGAGAGCGATTGTTCCAGGGACATTATTTATCATCAATCAAAGGTGAATATCAAACAATTACGAAAACAATTCCAAAAGGAAGTTATTATGTATCAACCAAGCAGTTGCATGGAAATTTAGTAGCATATCTTTTGGAGCCGGAATGTAAAGATGGATTGTTGAAGTGGAATTTCTTTGATAGATACCTGGTGAAACAGTGGCGTGGACTTGGTGAATATCCAGTCTATAAAGTATATAATGAACTGAGAATGATAAAAAGTAGTGTAAAATAAATATCATATTGATTTATGGAAAATGTCATATCAAATGCTTATTTTCTAATCTTGTAAAAAGTTAATTTTAAAATAGAATATGGGGCGATTTGAAAGATCCAAAATCCTTTTCAAGAAAACTTGATTCATTGCTGACAAAAATCGGCAAAGATGCCACTCACGAAAATTTTATATCACAGATTATAAATGAATTAGTAAGCAACTTTGGTAAAGAGCTAATGATAACTGATGGTTGTATTTATGACCAGCGTGATACAAAATTTTTACTGGTTTATGAATTAGGAGAAAACACATGGTGCAAAGAGATTAGCGTTGAATCTCCTGCAATTCTGGAAATTAGTAAGCATAATAGTTATATATTTGATAATCCGGAATTAAGACAAGAATTCGGATGTAATACAGAATCACATCTCACTCCGGCGGCAGTAAAAATCAATACACCTGAGCGACAACTGTTAATTGTATTTGGTCTTTATGATGGCTGGATTCGTGAAGAAATTTCATTGTTTATCAATGCATTTCAAATGGCACTGAGTTTTAGACTTTTTTCAGATATTATGGATACAGAGCTAGAAAAAGCTGTTCAGATTCAACAAAGTTTACTCCCTCGATCTGCACCAAAATTTCCAGGATATGATATTGCCGGACGCTCAATCCCAACTATTATTGTTGGCGGTGATTTTTATGAATATTTTGAATCCGACGAAGGCTTTTTCGGTGTCAGTATTGGTGATGCCAGTGGCCATGGAATTCCAGCAGCACTTTTAGTTCGGGACGTCGTTGTAGGTTTGCGAATGGGATTGGCAAGTCGTTTCAAATTGACATATATAATTAAAAAATTGAATACAGTTATTCAAAAAAATACTTTTGCCAGCAATTTTGTTTCACTGGTTCTTGGGGAATTTGAGAAAGATGGTCATTTCTTTTATGTAAATGCGGGGCATCCTGAACCTTTCCTTATTCAGAATGATGAAATCATAGAACTCAAATCAACTGGAATGGTGATGGGGTTTTTACAAGATCTTGATGTTCAACGATCACATGTTCAAATGAAAGAAGGATCAGTTATGGTAATGTATTCCGATGGAATCATTGAACGTGTCAATAATGAAGACGAACAATATGAAATTCAGCGGCTTCAGGACTTAGTGAAAGAAAATCAAGATAAGTCAGCTAAAGAAATTGTCAATATCATTTACAAAGATGTTTATGAATTTGGTGAGGCTGTCCACTGGGAGGATGATGCTACAGTGGTAGTGATTAAAAGATTATAAACAAAAAGGCGATATAAAATTATCGCCTTTTTAATATCTTTTTCTTCTCATTCATTATATCATTTTTTTCCTGCAGGTATAACTTCAATTACCTTAATATCTTGTTTCCCTGTAAATAATTCATTGTTAATAGTTGTTCCAGTAAGGATGATCTCATTGTAGCCTCCAATAATAAGATTATCAAGTCCTTTCACCTCATCAGATAAAAATTTAGCTACAAAATTTCCTCGATCATCAGATTTCCAACTATTAATTTCAATACCATTCAAAGATACACTGGAACCAACAACCAGACTATATCCAATATCTGTATGTACAGTTACAACAACACTATTACTTTGAATATTTAGTACATTTGGTGCGACATCAATAGTAATTGTCATGATATCATCGGCAAACAAAGAAAAACAGAAAAAAATGAATAACATAATTCCTAATTTTAATAAAATTTTCACAAGTCTCCCTTCTCTACTATGTTTATTGGAACATAATAAATTTGGAAAAATATTTATCTAAAATCAATATTTACTAAATTAATTAAATTTTATTTAGAAGAATACAGAGTGCTAGGCCAAGTATTAATTATTTAAATTTAAGTGATAAAAAATCCTAAAGATTATTTTGATTTACCTGTAGGAGCAACACTGATGATTTTTATATCCTGTCTTCCAATGAATTCCTTCTCATCAACGGTGATACCTGTAAGTGTAATTTCATTAAATCCATCAATTACCAGATTATCAAGGTGTTTTACTTCATCGGATAGAAATTTTGCAACAAAATTTCCTCGATCATCAGCTTTCCAACTGTTAATCTTAATACCATTCAATTTTACACTCGAACCGACTACAACATCATAATCAATGTTCGTGTGGACTGTGACTACACGGCTTTTACTTTGAATATTTAACACTTTGGGAGTAACGTCAATATTAATCGTTATCTCTCCAAAAGCGTAAAAGAAACAACAGATAATAGCTGAAAAAACAAATAAATTTTTCCAATTATTCATTATGGGCCTCTTTTTTTGTGATTACCAATTATTAAAAATGATTACCAGTAATAAAATAATAGGCCCTAAAGATTAATTAGTCAAGTCATAATCGAAAATTTATTAAAAAAATTTTGATTAATTGATGTTTGGTGTAAATAAATATTGTGCGTGTGTTATGATATTGTATTTCTCAAAATGCCAATATCCTCAATTTCTACTTCAACAATATCTCCTGGTTTCATTGGACCAACTCCTGCTGGGGTTCCTGTAATAATAATATCATCCTTATACAAGGTGAAATTTTGAGATACAAATGATATAATCTCAGGAATTTTGAAGATCATTTCTGAAGTGTTGGAGTTTTGCACTAGTTTTTTATTTAATCTACACTGGATATTAAGGTTTTGTGGATTTGGCAAATCTCCCTTGAGGACTAAACAGGGACCTATTGGGCCAAAAGTGTCAAAGGATTTTCCACGAAACCAACCGGATTTATCTCCAATCTGAATATTACGCTGGCTTACATCATTCATACAAGTGTATCCAAGTATATAGTCATCAATTTCCTCTGATGAAACATCTTTACATTCTTTACCTATAATAATAGCCAGCTCGGCTTCATAATCAACGCGAGGGTTATAAAATTTATACTTCTCAGCAATTTTTGGAAATTTTATTCTATCGTCGTTGCCTATTAACACATTGGGCGTTTTATTAAAAAGCACCGGCTCTGTTGGAATCTCTTTAGAACCACCTGTAGCATTTTGAGAAACACTCTCTTTTATATGGTCATGATAATTCAGTCCTAAACAAATTATTTTGGATGGATTTACTGTATATCTTTCTTTTGAATTTTTAATTGGTAATTGTAACATGAACACTCCTATAATGATTTAATTCAAAAAGAATATATTTGAAAAATCAGAAAATAAAAATAAAATACTTGACATTACTACTAGTTAGTAATAATTTAAAACCATGAAAGATAAAAAAGAATATAGCAATGAAAGCCAATTAAATCTCAAATCCCTGGTAGTATTAACCAGAACTTCCCAAACTGTTCGTCGGCAGGAAGCAAAAACAATTTTGGAAACCGGATTAACTCTCGGTCAGTTTGGTGTCCTGGAAGCACTTTATCACAAAGGGCCTTTGAGAATATCAGTTGTCACAGAAAAAATTCTCTCAACTGGTGGTAATATGACAGTTGTCATCAACAATCTGGTTAAAAGTGGATTGATCAAAAAATATAAGGACAAAGAAGATAATCGAGCGAATATAGTTGAGTTGACAAGATCCGGAGTAGAATTGATGGACCTACATTTTCCAAGACACATTGAAAATATTAACAATATCTATTCAGTGTTAGATAATTCCGAAAAAGAACATTTGATTAATTTATTAAAGAAACTTTCAAGAGTTTAGCAACTTTTTTTTGATACAATAGTACTAATTAGTAGTTTTGGAAAGAAAGATTATGAATAAAAAAATTGAAAATAAGAATATGGGCAAAGCAAATCATGGTTGGTTAAACACTTCCTATCATTTTTCCTTTGCAGACTATTACAATCCGGATAACATAGATTTTGGTGTATTACGAGTATTGAATGATGATATTATTCAGCCAAAAACCGGTTTTGATATGCATCCACATAAAAATATGGAAATCATTACCTATGTAATTGATGGAGAATTAACACATAAAGATAGTAATGGAAATGTTAATGTTAATACTATTTCTCGTGGAGACCTGCAATATATGAGTGCTGGATGCGGTATTTTTCATAGTGAACACAACCTTGGAGAAGTTCCTCTGAGATTACTTCAAATTTGGATCAGACCAGACAAACCAAACTTAAAGTCTCAGTATGGTGATCTATCACTACCATGGAGCAAACGTAATAATAAATGGCTAAAAATGATCTCAGCAAAAAATGAAAAAGATACTGAAATATCTATTAATCAAGATGCTTCTATATTGGTATCATGGTTAGAAAAAGATCATCCATTAGAATTTAAATTATCAGAAAATAAACAAGCATACATCGTGCAAATAGAAGGAAAATCATTGATAAATAAAATTGAACTAAATCAAAGAGATGCAATGGAAATAATCGGTGAAAATGTAAACATAAAAGCTATTGAAGATAGCCACTTTTTATTAATTGAAATGAAGAAATAATGGAGAAACCAATGAAAGTATTAGTATTATTTTATTCCACTTATGGACATATATATCAAATGGCCAATGCAATTGCAGAAGGTGTAAAAGAAGTTGAAAATGCTGAAGTAGTTATAAAGAAAGTGCAGGAAACACTTCCGGCACATGTTTTAGAAAAAATGGATGCTATCAACGCCCAAAAAGCATTTAAGCATATTGATATCATAACACTTGACGATCTTGAGCAGGCTGACGCAATTATTTTTGGAGCATCAACACGGTTTGGTGGAATGGCTTCCCAAATGAAACAATTTCTAGATTCAACCGGGAAATTATGGATGCAGGGTTCATTAGTAGGGAAAGTAGGAGGTGTTTTTACGAGCACATCGACGCAACATGGGGGTCAGGAAGAATCAATTCGTTCTTTCCACACATTTATGTTGCATCATGGTATGTTAGTAGCAGGATTACCTTATACATTTCAGGGACAAATGGGTGTTGATGAGGTAAAAGGTGGATCGCCCTATGGTGCATCAACCATTGCGGGTGGTGATGGTAGCAGAATGCCATCTGAAATAGAACTTGAGGGGGCAAGATTTCAAGGCAATTATATTGCCGGTATAGCCGAAAAACTTACGTCTTAAGGTTCTAATCACCTCATAATACCCTGCCTCCTAAATTAAGGGTATAAAGGCTGCGGACTTTTGGTCTGCAGTCTTTTTTTATCTGATCAAAATGGCTTTTTGAGTCAAAATATGTGCATCTTTTTTTAATACACATAAATAAATCCCTGAAGGCAATTGTCTTCCTTTTTCATCAATTCCTTGCCAATTATATGAGTAAAAGCCAGCATCCTGATTTTCATTAATTACAATGTTTTTCACAATTCCACCTGAAAGATTATAAATAGTCAAATTTACATTTGATGCAATCTGAATTGAGTAAGAGATTTTAGTAACAGGGTTAAAGGGATTTGGAAAAATCTGAATATCATTAGTTCCTGCAACCTCTGCTGTACTTTTATAAAAAATGTCCAAACTATCCAGAATCGTAATATTTCCTGATAAATCAACATCTGAAATTCTGTATTGATAAGTGGTGTTTGAAATAACATTTAAATCTTCGTATTGATAATTTGTTTTTGTTGAAGTACTTCCTTGTCCTTTCAAAATGTCTTTTGATAAATAATCATCAATTAATTTCCAATAAAGATCCTCCTTTTTCTCAATTATAAATCCAAGATTGTTCATTTCACTTTCAGTAGCCCATGTTAATAAAACCGATCCCTCGTCATAAGTTGCATTAAAAAAACTTAGTTCGACCGGTAGAGAATTATCACTCATTGATAGTGGTGCACTTATTAAATTTTGTTGAATAATCCCCTCAGAAATACCAATATCACTATTTCCACCAATGAAAGAATGGATTGTTCCAGTGGCATTTTCAGCAACATTTGCAGTGAGAAAAAAGTAGGAACCTGTAGTTGGAATGCTGACATTCAAATTGGTAAAATTCAAAATGCCACCATTTCCAGGATCATTTTCAATAACTAATAATCTGATATCTTCAGCCCTTAACAAATTTGCATCTACAGATTGCCATAATTTAAAATTTGATAATCCTGTTCTCTCACCGATTAATTTAATATTTATACTATTGAGAGTTGCACCTGCCAGATCACTTTGGAGAAAAAAACGTCCGATTTGCTGATTAATTTTATTTGGTTGAACATTATATAAAAAACTACTACCATCAACAAAATCAATTTTTGCATTTCCAGATCCTTTTATATCAAACCTGTACATTGATGCATTTATATCAATAGGATTAATTAATACAGTTTTGACTTGATCACCTATACTTGTCGGATTATAAGCTATTGTAAAACTCTCTGAACTTCCGGCATTAATAATTGATGGCTCAGGTGAAATAGAAAAATCACCGGAAACTGACCACCCTCCAATTTCTAAAGGTGCAGTTCCCGTATTATGAATTTTGAAGGAATTAACTTTTGTATCACTGTCTACATAGACATTGCCGAAGTCTGTGTTATCTTCAGGTCGAGGTGAAACATCATAATTACCAATGACGATATCATTGCCCCTGATTTCAAAATCTGTGTATAATGTGGTAAATGTATTCTTGATACTATAAGAAGTACCATAGTCATTGGTGGCAAAAGCACGGTAATAATAAGTGGTGTTTGGTGTCAGACCAGACATCGTAAAGGGGCGATAAGTTTTTAAATAGTTAGCATAAAATTCTTCACTTACTTTATCATCTGATATGGTCGGATTTGGTGAAGTACTATAGCATAATCCATAAACAATTCCTTCAAAATATTCTCCTGCACACCAAACTCGTGCCTGCCCCTGTGCGGAAGTTGTTGTAATATCTGTTGTATTATAATAGGTATGGCATTCCGGTAAGTATTGTTTTTTGTAATAAAAAACTGCGCCACAATCATTTGCATCAGGCGTAGCATAATAAGGTGTACCAATTATCAAATCATCTCCTGACAACATTAAATCCATACCAAAAGATCCGTTGCCGCCACCTCCCGGTTTATACAACTTATGCTTAAAAATGTAAGGAGTTAATGGATCATCGGGGAAATCCTCCCGGTAAACATATACAGTTCCTTCAAATTCATAATAATGAGCTTCTCCAACCACAACAAAATTATCTGAAATAGAGACTGATTTACCAAAGTAACTGTTTGCCGTTTCAGGTTTTAATTTTTGGACTTGCTCCCAGTTATCCAGACTTTCAGTTTTATATATAGTTACAGCACCTTTTTCGCTGACTGCCAATTGATTATTTTCTATATCGACATTGCTTCCAAATTTTCTAAATTCAACTCTTTCTGTACCAACTAATTTTTTAGTCATTATCCAGGCTCCGGGGCCATTGTTTCTATATACATAAGCAGCTCCTGTAAAATTTACACCGTTGACACCATTTTCGTCAGTTCTTTCCTGGGGGGAACCAATCAACAATCTTGATCCAGACAAAGCAACGGAAGATCCAAATAAATCTCCAACAGATCTGTTTGGAGACAATATCTTATTGGTACTATTCCAATGGTCACTAAAATTTTGATAAATATAAACTGCACCAGCTGCTTCTTTGGGATCTGTACCAGAATTATTTACATCTGAAAAGGAGCCAATTGCCACGTAATCATTTGTCATTGCGATACTATTGCCAAATCGTTCATCTGCTGCGAGATAGGGAGTATTTGAATAATTGAATTTTTTTATCTGACCCCAGCGATTTGTAGCATATTTTTTAAATAAATAAACAGCACCAACATCTTCCATGGCACCTACTTTATCTTCATAAGGAGCACCTACTAGAATATAATCACCAGAGACTGCTACGGAATATCCAAATTGGGCATTTTCTTGTCTTGTTTCTGGTACAATCTTTTGCACTTCTGTCCAAACATCGCCAGTTTTTACATAAATAAATACTGCACCAGCGTTACTCAATTCACCAGATTCATTAACATTATAATCATGATTTGGAACACCTACCGCCAATACACCTCCATCAAAAGCGACAGCAGTTCCAAAGTTATCAGCTAAGTATTTATTGGTTAGATATATCTCTTGTTCCAAATTCATATTTTCAGCGAAAAGTGTCCTAATGAAAAATATAAAAAAGATAAATTTACATATTGATAATTTTTTAATAATCATGAATTGGTTCCCCTATGTAATTAAATTATTATTCACATGTGCTTTAAAAGACTTAAATCAAAATTAAATAATAATTAACAATATGCAAATTTAATAATTGGGTCATTGTTTTTATTTTTCAATTAAATTTGTATCTTTTTTCAAGAAAAATGTAATATCAAATTATTCAATGCAACTAATTTTATTTATTACAAAAGAAATCCTGAGAAATAAAATGGTGAATCAAAGATGAAATCAGAAGCAAAAACAGTTGAAGAGTATCTACAGGAACTTCCTGAAGATAGAAAAGAAACAATCAGCAAGGTAAGAGATATAATCCTTCAAAATCTTCCTAAAGGTTATGAAGAAGTCATGAACTGGGGAATGATCACGTACCAGGTTCCATTGGAATATTATCCTGATACCTACAACAAGAAACCCCTGATGTATGCAGCATTGGCTTCTCAAAAAAACCATATGGCTGTCTATCTATCTGGAATTTATATCAATGAAGAAACACAGAAGCAATTTGAAACAGCGTATAAAGCAACCGGGAAGAAATACAATGTAGGAAAATCCTGTGTAAGATTTAAAAAATTGGAGGACTTACCTCTGCAGTTGATTGAAAAAAATATCGCACTGCTTGAAATGGAGGAATATGTTCGACAAGTAAAAGAGATGAGGAGTAAAAAATGAAAAAGTTATTAATATTATTATTATTGCCATTATTACTATTTGGTGGGGAGACTCTTTTCCAGATTTCCACTATTGATGCATTACTCACCGGGCTTTATGATGGTTTTATCACTTTGGAAGATCTTAGTAAAAAAGGTGATTTCGGCATTGGGACATATCATCAACTGGATGGTGAAATGATTGTTATGAATGGTGTTTTTTACCAGGTAAAGGCAGATGGAAAAGTATATACACCTGAATTGTCAACCACCTCACCTTTTGCTTCTATTTCTCATTTTGAGGCTGAAGATTCTATAACACTTAAAACTATTTCTTCTCAGGACTTTTTTGAAGTATCCAGTGAATTTTTTCCTAGTTGGAATATCTTTTATGCTGTAAAAATGACGGGGAAATTTTCCTATATAAAAACTCGCAGTGTACCTAAACAACCCTGGCCTTATCCACCCTTAGCAGAAATTGCTGCTGAACAACCTACTTTTGAATATCATGATATTGAAGGAACAATTGTTGGATTCAGATGCCCTCCATATGTAAAAAGCATCAATGTACCAGGATTTCATTTACATTTCCTCTCAAAGGACAAAACCGTAGGTGGCCATTTACTAAACTTTCATATTACAAAAGCTCAAATGGAAATTGATTGTTTACATAATTTTGAATTACAAGTGCCTAAAGATGACAAATTCTATAAAACAAATTTACATACTGATAAATCCAAAGAACTGAAAAAAGTGGAGAAATAACCATGAGAAAATTATTTATTTGCCTTATACTACCAATCCTGATTTTTGGAGCAGATCGGATCACAGGATTAAACTTCGCCTCCCGTTCGGAAGTAATCGCACAACATGGAATGGCCTGCACCAGTCAACCTCTGGCAACACAGATCGCACTCGATGTTCTTAAAGACGGGGGAAATGCCGTCGATGCTGCTATTGCTGCCAATGCAGCACTTGGATTGATGGAGCCAACAGGGAATGGAATTGGTGGTGATCTTTTTGCCATCGTATGGGATGCAAAAACAGAAAAACTTTATGGACTCAATGCGAGTGGACGATCACCAAAATCACTAACATTAGACTACTTTCTGGAAAATGGATATGAATCCATTCCACCTTATGGTCCATTGCCGGTTTCAGTTCCGGGATGTGTAGATGGCTGGTTTGAACTGCACAAAAAATTCGGTTCCAAATCAATGAAGGAAATCCTCAAACCAGCAATCACTTATGCTCGTAAAGGTTTTCCTGTTAGTGAATTGATTGCTTATTACTGGGGATTAAGTGCCAATCGATTGAAAAAATATGACGGTTATGAAGAGATATTCATGCCCAATGGCAAAGCGCCGACAAAGGGTGAAATTTTCAAGAATCCTTACCTTGCCAATACACTGGAAACAATCGCAAAAAAAGGCCGAGATGAATTTTACAAAGGTGAAATTGCGAAGAAAATCGCAGCTTACTTGAAAGATCAAGGTGGATTTCTTACTTACGAAGATTTAGCATCACATAAGTCAGAATGGATTGAACCTGTTTCATGCAATTATCGAGGCTATGATATCTGGGAATTGCCACCGAACGGACAAGGAATCGCAGCTTTGCAAATACTCAATATTCTGGAAAATTTTAACATCAAATCAATGGGGTTTGGAAGCGCAGAATATATTCATGCTTTCGTTGAATCAAAAAAACTGGCTTTTGAAGACCGGGCAAAATATTATGCCGATATGAAATTCGCTAAAGTCCCAGTAGACAAACTCATATCAAAAAAATATGCTAAATCACAATTCGAACGTATCAATCCGAAAAGAGCTTCCCATAAACTGGATGAAACCAAACTCAAAGATGGTGATACAATCTATCTCACAGTAGCCGACAAAGATGGCAACATGGTTTCCCTGATCCAAAGTAATTATCGGGGAATGGGCTCCGGAATGACTCCGGGAAAACTTGGCTTTGTACTCCAGGATCGAGGTGAATTATTTTCCTTGAAACGCGGACACAACAATGTATATAAGCCCGGAAAACGACCTTTTCATACCATCATTCCAGCATTCATAACCAAGGACGGAAAGCCTTATATGAGTTTTGGTGTCATGGGCGGATCAATGCAGCCACAGGGGCACGCACAGATCGTAATGAATATTGTGGATTTTGGTATGAATTTACAGGAAGCAGGGGACGCTCCAAGAATCCGACATGGCGGATCGTCGCAACCAACTGGCTCAAAAATGACAGACGGTGGAATTGTTAACCTGGAATCAGGATTTGAATATGATGTCATCAGCCAACTGATGAAATATGGTCATAAAGTCCAATTTTCATCTGGTGGATTTGGTGGGTACCAGGCTATCAAATGGGATGATGTAAATAAAGTTTTCATTGGAGCATCTGAATCCCGGAAAGATGGTCAGGCAGCAGGCTACTAACCTAAAATATATAATCTAAAAAAAGCGACAGTTTACATTGTCGCTTTTTTTATCTTTTCACAATTTCATCACTTTATTTTACTACTATTATTTACTACCTTCTTTTATCTGTCAAAATTATCTAATCACTTAAAAAATTTTATTATAATAGTTTTTTTATTTTAAAAAATCTTACAGGAGGAATTATGGACAATAAAAAAATCAAATTAACAAACAATGTAGGAGCACCTGTAGCAGACAATCAAAATGTGATGACTGCCGGTAAAAGAGGACCAATGCTTCTACAGGATGTATGGTACCTGGAGAAACTAGCACATTTTGACCGTGAAGTAATCCCTGAAAGACGTATGCATGCAAAAGGCTCCGGTGCTTTCGGGACCTTCACTGTAACTCATGATATTACCAAGTATACAAAGGCAAAAATATTTTCAGAAATTGGTAAAAAGACCGAAGCTTTCGTAAGGTTTTCAACAGTTGCCGGCGAAAGAGGTGCCGCTGATGCTGAAAGGGATATTCGAGGATTTGCAATTAAATTTTATACTGAAGAGGGAAACTGGGATTTAGTGGGAAATAATACTCCGGTATTTTTTCTTCGAGATCCATTGAAATTCCCTGATCTCAACCATGCAGTAAAACGTGATCCAAAAACCAACCTGAGAAGTGCCAAAAACAATTGGGATTTTTGGACAAATCTACCGGAAGCATTACACCAGGTAACCATTACCATGAGTGAACGTGGAATCCCAAAGTCCTATCGCCACATGAATGGTTATGGAAGTCATACTTTCAGTATGATAAATGCGGACAATGAACGAATTTGGGTAAAAATTCATTTAAAAACACAACAGGGAATTGAATGCCTGACTGATGCGGAAGCAGAAAAAACAATCGGCATGTGTCGTGAAAGCCATCAACGTGATCTTTTTGACAGCATTGAAAAAGGTGATTTTCCACGTTGGGATATGAAAATTCAATTGATGACAGAAGAGCAGGCAAAAAAAGTTGACTTCAATCCTTTTGATCTTACAAAAGTGTGGCCGCATACTTACCATCCATTGATTGATGTCGGTGTTTTGGAATTAAACAAAAATCCGGAAAATTACTTTGCAGATGTTGAACAAGCAGCTTTCAACCCAGCCAATATTATTCCTGGAATTGGATTTTCTCCTGATAAAATGTTGCAAGGACGTTTATTTTCCTACGGTGATGCACAGCGATATCGACTTGGTGTCAATCATCATTTGATTCCAGTGAATAAATCCAGGTGCCCGGTTACTGGTTATCATCGGGATGGACAAATGAGAGTTGACGACAATTACGGTGCAACAATCGGATATGAGCCAAATAGTTATGGTGCATGGCAGGAACAACCGGAATTCCGGGAACCACCACTGGAACTAGATGGTTCTGCTGATCATTGGAATTTCCGTGAAGATGACGATGATTATTTTTCTCAACCGGGAGCATTATTCAACCTGATGAGTTCTGAACAGAAAGAAGTATTATTTGGAAATACCGCACGAGCCATGGGTGATTGCCCAAAAATGATCAAGGTCAGACATATTAATAATTGCATGAAGGCAGACAAAGCCTACGGAGAAGGTGTAGCAAAAGCATTAGGAATACCTTTGACTGAATTAGATTAACTTATTGTTAGAAGAAAACACAGTTGTAATTTATATTATTACTGTGTTTTTTATGTTTTAATTCTAAATATTCAAAGGAACTCTTTTGAAAAGAATATTTCTTCTTATAATTGGACATATTTCAGTATCTCTGGGAGTAGCGGGAATATTTTTGCCAATTTTACCAACAACTCCATTCTTATTACTATCTGCTGCTTGTTATATAAGAAGTTCTGAAAAATTTTATGATTGGCTGATCAATCATAAAGTGTTAGGTCTTTACGTAAAAAATTATATTCTTTTTCATGCAATTACACTTAAAGCGAAGTTGTTTTCAATTTTCCTTTTATGGTTGATTTTGGGATCTACAATTATTTTTATAATTGATTCCTTATTTGTCAGAATAATTTTAACAATGATTGGTTTAGGAGTGACAACTCACCTGATAACAATTAAAACTCTGACAAATGAAATGGTTAACCAGTCCAATGATTCGAAAGAAATAAAAAATAATTGATACATTTTTAATAAAAACATTCATTAACTTACCAGTTATTTTAAACTAAACAGAAGGTAAAAATGATAAAAATAATTGGATATATCGCAGCAATTCTTACAACTTCAGCCTTTATTCCTCAAGCAGTTAAGACAATTAAAACTAAACATACTAAAGATTTATCACTAACCATGTATATTGCACTGACTCTCGGAATTTTGTTGTGGCTGATTTATGGCATTTTTTTGAAAGACCTTCCTATAATTTTAGCCAATGGAATCACTTTTTGTTTTACTTTGATTATTTTGATTTTGAAGATTAGACATAAGTAGATGGAATAATTATAAAAATTTCATCTATCCCAAATTTTAAAATATAGTCGACTGCCCGCCGAATATATACAACAAATATTGCAATTATCAAAAAAAATACTTGACTATTATATCTAAATTTATTTAATTATTTTTATTGTAACGGTTTAATCATTTCGACTTTTAAGGCAATAAATAATATTTTACTAAGGGATTGGTATGTTAAAATTATTATTTAAAAGTTTTATTATTCTTATTTTGTTGATTTCTGGAATCACAAAAATGATAAATCCGCATCCATTAATTGAAGTTTTAGAAACACTACCGTTTGTATTAAATATATTTATCCCATCAATTGTCACATTATTTCCTATTCTAGAAATTATTCTGGCAATTGGATTAATCTGGAACATAAAAATTGATTTTACATTCCTAACATGCAACCTCTTATTCTTTTTCTTTTTTATCTTTGCTATTTATGGAATGTTAGTGGGATTGAATACTGATTGTGGATGTTTTGGTGGATTCTTTAAAAGTTACTTTGATTGGAAAATGATCTTTAGAAACTTTATTTTCCTATTAATTTCCTCCTACTTAACCATTTCAAATAATACTTTCCAAAAATTAAAATTATCATTTGAGAAATAGAATGAACATAATTAATAAACTCAAATACCCATTAATAAAACAATATGATCAAACCGATTGTGGAGCATCTTGTTTACTAAGTATTCTGAAATATTTCAAAGGAAATGACAATATTGTTCACGTAAGAGAACTATGTAACGTTGATAGAAAAGGATCCAGGATGCTCGACCTGGTAAATGCGGCCCAGCAACTTGGTTTCGATGCATTTGGAGCAAAGGGAAATTATGAAGACTTAATGAAGGAGGAAATACCCAGTATTGCACATGTATTAATTGACGAAAAACTTCATCACTATGTAGTGATTTATAAAATCTATAAAAATAAAATCCTGCTTGGCGATCCCGGAAAAGGGCTCTATTGGTTGAATAGAGAAAAATTTGAAAAAATTTGGATCGATAATGCTGTAGTTCTTCTGAAACCCAATAATAAGATTTACAATCAAAAACAAGAAACTAATATTCAATGGATGTTAAAATACCTCGCGAAAAATAATTCCTGGGTTATTCAATCTATTTTTTTAGGAATTGTCTACTCATTTATTGGTTTAGCAATTTCAATCTTTATCCGGATTATCATCGATAAGTTAATTCCTGAAAACAATATCTCAAACCTCATTATTACAGGGATATTTTTACTAGGAATTTTATTAATAAAAAGTTTTATTGGATATTTCAGAAAAAAATTCCTCATGATTCTTAATAAAAAAATGATGATTGAAATCAACTCGGATTTTTTATCCCATATTTTCAACCTACCAAAAAGATTTTTCGATCAACGAAAAATTGGTGATATCACATCAAGAATAAATGATCTAGATAAAGTTCAAAGTACAATTCTGTTAATAATTAATTCGTCTATTATTGATATAATTATGATTATTGGCGCATTGTCTTTGATGTTTGTTTTCTCCAAGATTATTGCTTTAATCACATTAATCATTATTCCAATTTACACCATCATTTTACTTTTAAACACGGGACAATTAAAACATCTACAATTTAAGGTATTGAGAGATCATGCAATTGTAGAATCTCAATATATCGATTCATTCAAAGGAATTGATGAAATTATAGGTTTTTCCACTTCAAATACATTTGCAAATATTAATAAATACTTATTTACAAATTATCAGGAAAACAATCAAAAACTTGGATTTAAGAGTGCTGGTTTAAATTTACTTGTCGAAATATTCAATTCTTCAATTTCTATAATATTATTAATTATTGGAGCAATAAATGTTGTTCAGGGGAATCTTGAAATCGGTCAAATGATGGCCGCTTACTCACTTTTTTCATATATTCTTCCATCAATTATCAGCCTGATAAATGCTTACATATCTTTGCAAGGAGCAAAAGTTGCTTTACAAAGGTTAAAAGATATCTTCCTTGTTGAAATAGAAGAATCATCAAATATAAATATCACGGAAAAAATTTATAGCCTAGCCATAGTGAATGGCTCTTTTTACTGGCCAAAATCGGAAACATCCCTTTTCCAGAATATATCATTATCTTTGGAAACTGGGAAATTGTTTGGATTATTTGGAAAGAGTGGCATTGGAAAAAGTACACTCATCAATATATTTCAAAGAAAATACTCTCTATCATCTGGTGAATTACAAATTAATAATCAAAATG
>Ga0070729_10002944_pt1 | contig 20745 bp, 19 predicted proteins | sample tdDd472_FD_66725 | JGI IMG/M metagenome (GOLD analysis project Ga0070729, IMG submission 66725) | Marine sediment microbial communities from the Atlantic coast under amendment with organic carbon and nitrate - tdDd47.2 | ecosystem: Environmental > Aquatic > Marine > Coastal > Sediment | place... | reverse complement strand
GACGTGCCGTCGGTCAGGCGCAGGCACACCTGCTCCCTGACCTTTGGCACTTTCGGAAAGGGCGTCGCTCTCAAATCCTTGCATCCCGACTGGCCAACGCCGTCGCGCCCGTGTCACGCGGGCCGTGAACGTTCCACCGTTCCACCTTGCAGAATCGATATAGGGAAAATTCATAGAATCATAGCCATATTAAGAAGACGCGGATAGTCGTATGTCCGAACGCTGGACCGGTCGGGAGGCCGGCAATGTTTGTGTGCGAGCCAAAGACCCGCGGCAATGGAAGGGCCGGCGACGACCGGCGGGCGAAAACGCGGTCGCAGACCCGGGGCCGGCATAGCCGGGACCGCCGCACTTTCTGCCGGCTGGGCGGCGCGTTCCTGATGGCGGGCGCCGTCGGCGCGCTGGCCGGCGCCCGGGCGGCGCGCGCGGCCGGGCAGCCGTCGGTCTTCGGCACCCGCGAGTTCCGGTCGGACAATCTGACGCCCTTCCCCAAATGGACCGGCGCGCTGAGCCGCTATTTCGCCGAGACGGCGCCGGGCCGGCAGGCCTGCGCGCAGGACGCGGCGGCGCGCTGCGATCTTCGGGACTGGCAGGCATTCCTCGACGGATTGAAGGGCGCCGACCGGATGACGGCGATCCGGGCGGTCAACCGGCGGATGAACCGCGCCGCCTACGTGCTGGATCCGATCAATTACGGCATGCCGGACTATTGGGCGACGCCGCTGCAATTCCTGCGCCGCGACGGGGATTGCGAGGACTTCGCGATTACCAAGTTCATGTCGCTGCGGGCGTTGGGCGTCGCCAACGAGTCGATGCGGATCGTCGTGCTTCAGGATCTCAATCTGCGGATCGCCCATGCGGTCCTCCTGGTGTTCGAGGGCAGGCGCACCCTGGTACTCGACAATCAGATCCGCGACGCGGTCGACGCCCGCGCGATCCGCCATTACCGGCCTCTCTATTCGGTCAACGAAACCGCCTGGTGGCTGCACCGTGCCTGAGCGGCCGCGCCGCTAGTGGCCGGACGGCGGCCGGGCGGCGGAAAGCTGGACGAGGCGGCGTAAAAACCCTATGTCGAAGGCGACATTCGGCGGCTCCCTTCGTCCGCGCGGCGCGAAAGTTCGTCCATGCGATTGACCAGTCCGATCCTCACCGCCGATCTGCAAACCGTGCTGGCGGGGCTCCTGCGGGTCGTCGATCTCGTCTTGATCCTCGCCATCGGCTTCGCGACCTATTGGTTGCGGAACCGGACCGTCGATCTGTCCGAGCGCGATCTGGCGGCCCTTGCCGTCGCCGGGCTGCTGTCGGTCATCTATCTGCATATGGCGCGCCTCTACGATGGCGAACGGCTGGGGCGGCTGAACGTCCAGCTCGTCAATGTCGCCGCCGGCTGGGGCGGGGTCGTCCTCACCCTGCTGGCGATCGGCTATTTCACGAAGACGTCGGCGAACTTCTCGCGTATCTGGTTCGCGACCTGGTTCGCGGGCACCTTTCTGATGCTGGTCTTGCTGCGCATGGGCGCGGCGGCGCTGATCGAATATTGGCGGTTCAAGGGGCGGTTGCAGACCCGCGCGGTCGTCCTGGGGGCCGGCGAGGCCGGCCGCCGCCTGGTCGCCTATCTTCGCCAGCATGGCTCGCCGGGCCTGAGCCTGTTGGGCCTGTTCGGCGATTCCTCGGCCGGGTTCGGGCGCGAGGTCGCCGGGGTACCCGAACGCGGTTCGGTGGACGATCTTCTCGCTTTCGCGCGGCGCGAGCGCCTGGATGAAGTCCTGATCGCCGTGCCATGGGACGCGTCGGACCGCCTGCGCGATTGGACCCACAAGCTGCAAACCCTGCCGGTGACCGTCAAGCTGTATCCCGAGAATGTCGATCCGGAAGTGCCGGTGCGCGGGGTCAGCTTCGTCGGCGGCCTGCCGATGCTGGATATCTACGAGCGTCCCCTGTCGGGATGGGACGTGGTCGTCAAGACCGTCAGCGACTGGCTGCTGGCGGCGCTGATCCTGATTCCGGCGCTGCCGCTCATGGGGGTGATCGCGGCCGCGATCCGCCTGGACAGTCCCGGACCGGTGATCTTTCGCCAGCAGCGATACGGCTTCAACAACAACGTCATCACGGTGCTGAAATTCCGCAGCATGCGGAACGACCCGGCCCCCGCCGATACCGTGCCTCAGGCGACCCGGGACGATCCGAGGGTGACGCGGGTCGGGCGTTTCCTGCGGCGGACAAGCCTGGACGAGCTGCCCCAGCTTTTCAATGTGTTGGCCGGCCAGATGGCCCTGATCGGGCCGCGTCCGCACGCGGTCGCCCATAACCGCGAATATGCCGAGATCATCGACGGCTATCTGGGCCGTCACAAGGTGCGCCCCGGCATTACCGGCTGGGCCCAGGTCAACGGCCTGCGCGGCGAGACCGACACGCCCGAGAAGATGCGCATGCGCGTCCAGTACGACCTCTTCTACATCGACAATTGGTCGCCGCTTTTCGATCTCAAGATTCTCTTCCTGACGCCCTTCGTCGGGTTCGTTCACCGTCACGCCTATTAGCGCGTTTACGATTTTTCAGTCGCCGGCGGGTCAGACTTACGGCCCCTAGGAGGCGCGAGAGGACCGCCATGTCCGGGCCCGAGACCGACGATCCGTTCCTGCTACGCTTTTTCGCCCGTATTCCCGACGAAACGGCGGCCAGCTTCACCGACGCCCAGCTCGACGCGATCAAGCTATGCTTCGGCGCCCGCGGCTGGGGGAAGCACCGCGTCGATATCCGCCTGTCGATGCCCATGATCTGGCGGCGCTGGTATCTGGTCCTGCTCGTCGGCACCGAACGCCGGTCGCCGGACCGGCGCGCCGGCGACCGGCTGCTGTACCCCTTGGCCACCGCCGCCAACGCCGTCGCCCTGGTCGCCTTCTCCTTCGTCCTTCTGTTGCCGGCGATCCTGGCGTTCTATGTTCTGAAAAGCGCCCTCGGTGTCGACGTCTTCGCCGACGGCGGCGGCCATGCCCTGTTCGAGTCCCTGTTCCGGCAGATCGAGCTGATCCTGCGCTAACGTCGCCCGGCCACCGCCCATCGCCGCCGCAATCGGTGCGTGCCCGGGCGGTCGGCTCTGCTATGCTGGGCGCGGGGTCCGTCCGAGCGGGACGGTCGCGGGCCGGAGGGGAGATGGCACGCACGGCGTTCTGGGTCTTCGCGATTCTTTTGGCGCTCGCGCCCCTGCCGCTCGGCGCCAACCGGCCCTGGTCCGACAGTCTCGTGGCGTTCGCGGCGGGCGCAACGCTTCTTCTTTGGGCGCTGGCGGCGTGGCGGTCCGGCGACGGGGTGAACGTGTCCGTCCGCCGAATCTGGCCGGCGGGTCTCCTGTTTCTGATCCTGACCGGCTGGTTCTGGGTCCAGGCCGCGATGCCGGTGCCGACCGCCTGGCAGCATCCCCTGTGGGCGGAGGCGCGGGCGGCGCTGGCCGGGGCCGGCGCCGAGACGCGGGGCCGAATCGGGCTCGATGCCGCCGCCGCCGGCGGAACCGCCACTCGGTTCCTCGCCTATGCCGCCACGTTCTGGCTGGCGCTTCAATTCGGCCGCAAAACCGACCTCGCCGGACGGTTGCTCTGGATCGTGACATTGGCTGCCTTCGGCTTCGCCGTCTATGGGCTCAGCGTCCAGTTCGGCGGCTGGAACACGGTCTTGTGGTACGAGAAATGGGCCTACCGGGACGCGGTCACCGGGCCGTTCGTGAACCGCAATCATTTCGCCACCTATACCGGCCTCGGTCTGGTGACGACCCTCGCCCTCCTGTGGACGGAGCTGCGCCGCAAGGGCGGGGCGGGTTTGTCCAGCCTGGGCGGGGTGCTCGAATTCGCCGACCGCGCGGGCTTCGCCGTTTATTTCCTGCTCGGCAACTTCGTCCTGCTCCTGACCGCGCTGCTGCTTAGCGATTCGCGCGCCGGCCTGCTCAGCAGCCTGGCCGGGCTGGCGGCCCTCGTCCTCGCCCTGCTGATCGCCTATCGGCGGCAGTTGGGCGGCGGCCTGCTCGCCGCGGCGCTCGTCGCCGGCAGCGCCTATCTGGTGATCGACGTCAGCGGCCGCGACACGGCGGCGCGTTTCGCGGCCATGCCGCGCGAGGCGCAGATCCGGGTCCGCCTCTACGAGACGGCGACCGAGGCCCTGGCGGACCGCGCCTATCTGGGCACCGGGCTGGGCAGCTTCGGCGGCGTCTATCATCAGCGGCGTGGCGCCGACGTGCCGGTCTGGGCCGCGCATGCCGACCGGGCTCATAACGGCTATCTGGAGCTCGCCGTGGAGGGGGGGCTGCCGGCGCTGGTCGGTATGGTGCTCCTGTTCGGTTTTCTTTTTCTTCTCTGCGCGTACGGCCTTCTGCACCGGCGTCGCGACCGGGTCTATCCGGCTCTGGGGCTCGCCGCGACCGTGCTGGTCGCCTTGCACGCGCTGGTCGATTTCAGCCTGGCGATTCCGGCCATCGGGATCACCTTCATGACGCTTTTGGGCGTCGCCTGCGCCCAATCCTGGTCGAACGGAAATAGACGCGCGCCGCGGCGCCGAGCCATCCGGATCTAGGGCGCGCGGCGCCTCGGGTGCCGCCTATTCGCCGATCTGCAGAAGCTGGCCGCGGATGCGGGCGACATGGATGGCGTAGAGGAAAATGCCGGCGCCGATCGCCAGATAGAGGAGATTGAGCCCCACCGCCCAGGCGAGGTGATCGAGGCGAAAAACCCCGTCGATCAGGACCGCGCGCATTCCCTCGAAGACATGGGCCGAGGGCAGGGCGAGGGCGATCGGCTGGACCCAGTCCGGCAGGACCGACAGCGGGTAATAGATCCCGGACAGCGGTGTCAGCGCGAACACCGCGACCCAGGCCAGGCTTTCGGCCCCCAGCCCGTGGCGCAGGATGAGCGCCGACACGGCGAGCCCGATCGCCCAGCCCATGACCACCAGATTGAAGAAGAAGCTGATCAGGGGCAGGCCCATCTCGAACACCGAATAGCGGTGCAGGGGGATCGCCAGCAGGGCCGCCGGCAGGATGCCGATCACCGTGCGGACCAGGCTGATCGACAGCAGGGCCGCCACCCATTCGTAAGGGCGCAGCGGGCTGGCGAAAAGTTGGCCCAGATTGCGCGACCACATCTCCTCCAGGAACCCCATCGACACGCCGAGATGGCTGCGGAAGAGGACGTCCCACAACAGGACCGCGCCGATCAGGCCGCCGGCGACGACCCCGACCCAACTTTCGGCCAGCGCCGCGTTGTCGGTGAAGAAACGGCTGATGAACCCCCACAGGATCATCTGCACCGTCGGCCAGTAGGCGAGCTCCAGTAGCCGGGGCCAGGAGCCGCGCAGCAGATAGAGATGGCGCAGCAGCATCGCCCATAGGCGTCCCGCCGATGCCGACAGCGGGGTCATCCGCGCGCCGCCCTCACGCCGGCGCCCGCCGCGCGTCGACCTCGTCGCCGGAGCGGGCGAGGTGGAGGAAGACTTCCTCCAGCGTTTCGCGGCCGTACCGGGCGATCAAGGCGTCCGGCGCGCCGCGGTCGACGATGCCGCCGTCGCGCATCATCAGGACGAAGGAGCATAATCGCTCGACCTCGCCCATATTGTGGGAGGCGAGCAGGATCGTCGCGCCGGTCCGGTCGCGATAGTTTTCCAGATAGCCGCGCACCCAATCCGCCGTATCCGGGTCCAGCGAGGCGGTCGGCTCGTCCAGCAGCAACAGATCCGGTTCGTTGAGCAGCGCCTTCGCAAGCGCGACGCGGGTCTTCTGCCCCGCCGACAAGGCGCCGGTCCGCCGGCCGAGGAAGTCGGCGAGGTCGAGCTCGTCGGCGATCCGCGCGATCCGGCGGCGCGGGGCGGCGAGCCCGTAGAGACGGGCATAGACGTTCAGGTTCTCCGCCACGGTCAGGCGATGGGGCAGGTCCACATAGGGGGTCGAGAAATTCATCCGCACCAGGACCCGGTAGCGGTGGCGGATCATGTCCTCGCCCAGGACCCGCACCTGGCCGGCGCTGGGCAGCAGAAGGCCCAGAAGCATGGATAGGGTCGTCGTCTTGCCGGCGCCGTTGCCCCCGAGAAGGGCGACGGTGGCGCCGCGGGCGACCTCGAAGGTCACGTCCTCGACGGCGGCGACCTCTCCGAACCTCTTGCACAGGCCCGCGACCTCGATCGCCGGCGGGGAGGGCGCTTTGGGGAGAGAGGGCGGGCGCATGCGGGGAATATGGCCCCGCCCGGCGCGGCGGACAATCCGAAAGGCCGCGCGCCGATTCACAGCCGGTCGAGAATCGGCTAGCGTTGGGCCGCGCCATGACAGGATTTGCCACCGTGCCGCCGTCGCCCCTTCCCGCCCGCCGCGCCAATGCCGCGCCGCGCCGGCTTTTCGCCGGGCCGCGCCGGCCGATCCGGGTCGCCGGGATCGCCTGGCTGGACGACGCCCTGTCGCGATATATCGCCGATTGGCCGTCGGAGGCGGCCCCGCCCAATGGCGCCTGCGATATCGACATCTCCCGGATGGGCGGCTCGCTGCGCATTCGCGCGCGCACGCCCGGCGCCGTCCCCCTCGATTTCGACGATCCGGCCGACGCGGCGAACGCCTTCGCCGGCGCCTTGATCGGCGCCTACATCGCCCAAGACCCGGACCTGATCAGCCTCCATGCCGGATGCGCCGTGATCGGCGGGCGCGCGGTGGCGGTGATGGGGCCGTCCGGGGCGGGCAAGAGCAGCCTCGCCGCGCGCCTCGCCGGCGCCGGCCACCGCTTCGTCTGCGACGACCGGCTGGTGCTGCGGGTGCCGGCTGGCGGCGGCGCGCCGCACATCGTCGCGCTGGGCCTGGCGGCGAAGCTGCGCCTGCCCCTGCCGGCGCCGTCCGACGCGGGTTTCGCGGCCTTTGTCGCGCGGCACGCGTTGTGGACCGGGGACGATCTCGTCCATCTGCGGTTCGACCCGAGCGAGCGGCTGCCCTTCGGCGGAACGGCGCCGCTCGCCGCAGTCGCGCTGGCCGACCGCCGCGCCGCCGGGCCAACCCGCCTGGAACCGGCGCCGCGCGCCGACCTCGCCCGCGCGGTCCTCGCCGACGCGGTAGCGCCGCATCTGCCGGCCCCGGCCTTGATGGCTCTGACCGCGCGCCTGTCGAGCGCCGTCGAGGCTGTCGCCCTGACCTTCGCGGACAGCGCCCAGGCGGCGGCGGTCCTGGCGACGCGGTTCGCCGCCCCGGCGGCGCCCAAGTGACACGTTATCAACGGAATTCGGCGGTCACCGAGACCGAGATCGAGGGCGAGACCTTCCTGGTCGAGCCCGAGGGCGAGGAGATATTCTATCTGGACAAGGTATCCAGCGGTCTGTGGAAGCTCCTTGCAGAGCCCCGCAATATCTACGAATTGCAGGCGGTCTTCGGCGCCGCTTTTCCCGATATCGATCCCGACCAGATCGCCGCCGACGTCGCCGCCGCCCTGGCCGACCTGGTCGCCCGCGACCTGGCTGTCATCGTCGATCCCCTGCCGCCGGAATAGCCGCGGGACGCGACCGTCGAATTAAGTCTCGAAATGACGCGGCGCGTCTACTATATTGATTCCATTGTGAGTTCGTGTCGGCGTGGGAAATGAAGTGCCGCGCGGTCACCTGGGGGGAGGCGTGCGTACGCAACGGAGTCCTTGGGTGAAGACGCAAACGATGATCAATCCCAATCGAGTTGCCGGCCTCTTTCTCGTCCTCGCCCTGTTTTTCGGGGGCGGGTATGCGACCGTATTCGCGCAGCAGTCGCCGGCGGCGACGGACGCCAAACCGTCACAGAAGGCGCCGGACGTTCCGGATGCGGTGATCACGGCCGCGCTTTCCGACGATCCCGAGGCGGCGGCGACGGTGGCCGCCTACCTGCGTGGCGACGGCGCGGGCGTCCGTCACATGACCGATCGCGGGGTCGCGCTGATCCGCGCCCTGCGGCGACGGGCCGCGGGCCGCGATCCAATCGTGGTTCTCGATGCCGCGGATCGGGTCGCCGCCCTGGTGACCGCGCGGCTGCGCGGCCGTCCGGTCATGCAACTCGCCATCGATTCCGATTTCGTTCCGACGGGGACGGGCCTCGCTTTGGATTTCGGACCGCCCGACGGCGATGTTCGGGCGGGGTTCGAGCAGGTTCTTCCCGGCGATGCGCGCCTCGGGGGCGCGAATCCGCGGGCCTTGCGGCGGCCGGATGACGACACGCTGCTGTCCGACGGGATCGCGGGCGTCGAGCGGCTCGAGCTTCCGGTCCCCGACGGCAGCTATCGGATCATTCTGCTCACCGAACCGACCGCCGAACCGGGCAGCCTGGGCGCGCCCTTTGGGGCCGAGGTGCTCGTCGACGGCGTTGCCGTCGAGGTTGCCGAGGCGCTGCCGGACGCTTGGGTGCGCCAGGCCCTCCTCACGCGCCGCGCCGCCGATTTGGCGCGCGCCGAGGCGGCGGGCCAGCCGCCGCCGCGCCTGGTGTCCCGCGGTGGCGCCCTGATGTTGGAAGGAACGGCGAGCGGCGGCAAACTTGTGATCGAATTCCGCCAGCGGCGAACACGCACTACCTATTTGACCGGTCTGGTTCTCGAGCCGGTCGAGGAGGAGAGCAGTCTGTGGCGGTCGCCCGAGGCGCGGGACGAGGCGCCGACCTTGGACGAGCAGTTGAATTTCGAGGGCGAGATCCTGTCAGCCGTCGGCGAGCTGTTCGAGGATTTGGCCCCGGCGGCGGGCCCCGAGGACGGCGATCTGCTCGACCTTCCCGAGATCGTCATCGAACCAGAAATCTCCGTCAGCCCCTCTTGAGTTCGGCCGTCGACAGGTCCATGCACCGCAGGTCTCTTTCCCAGCGTCCCGATCCTCGGTCGGGCGCGCGCCCTGGAAGGGCGCGCTTCGCCAAGCGGGCGGCACTCGCCGGCGCCCTCTTCGCCGCGCCGTTCGTCTGCGGCTGGCCGGCGCCGGCGGGCGCGCAGACCGCGAAACAGGATTCGGTCGGCGCCAGGTCGCGTCCCGATTTCGCGCCGTTGGGGTTGGAGCTGCATCGGTTGTGGCCGGACCGGGGTTTGGAGGCCGCGCCGGCGGACGGCTTGCTCAGCAGCCTGGTGCTCTATCCTAAATTCGAGACCGAAATTCGTCGCGACGACAATATCTTCCGCGCCGAATCGGGGGCGGTGGCGGACGATATCCTGGTCCTCCGGCCGTCGATGGCGATCCGGTCGGACTGGGACAATCATGCGATCAATCTGACGGCCGATGTCGAATTCGGCCGCCACGACAAGACGGCGAGCGAAGATTACGAGGATGTCGGTCTCGCCGCCGACGGCCGCATCGATATCGGCGACTCCTGGACCGTTTCGCCGCGCCTTGCCTATGGCGAGTCGCATGAACAGCGCGGCGCCGTGGACGATCCCGGTGCGGCGGTCGCGCAAACCGTGTTTCGCACCCTCGAAGGCGCGATCGAGACCCAGTATTTCGCCGACGCCATCCTGCTGCGCGGATCGGCGACCTGGAAGGCCTTCGATTTCGACGATGCGGGAACGGTGGACAACGACGACCGCGACCGCCTCGAATCCGCCTACAGCCTGCGCGCCGGCTACGAATTCTCGCCGGGAACCATACTCTTCGTCCAACCGACCTTGCGCCTGGTCGATTACGACCAGGCGGTCGACAATTTCGGTCTCCGCCGCGATTCGGAAGGCTACGAAGTCCTGACGGGGCTGACCTGGGACGTGTCGGGCGTCACCTTCGCCGAATTCTCCATCGGATACATGGAGCAGCGCTATGACGATCCGGCCCTGCCGACCGCGAGCGGCCTGTCCGCCCAGGCGGTGGCGATCTGGAACGCCACGGACCTGCTGACCGTCACCGCGACCCTGGGCCGGCGGATCGCCGAGACCACCCTGCCCGGCGTCGCCGGCATCCTGCAAACGGCGGGTTCCCTGCGCCTGGACTACGAACTCCTGGAAAACTTGCTCTTCGACCTTGAAGTCGCGGTGCAGAACGACGATTTTGAGGGTGGTGGTCGCGAAGACAGTCGTATGCGGTTCGTCCTCGGGTCCAAATATTTCATGGGCCGAAACTGGTACGGCGAGTTGCGGTACCAGCATGAGAGCAGGGAATCGAACGCGATCGGCGCCGATTTCACCGCCAATAGCGTCTTTGCCCTGCTGGGCATTGCCTTGTAGGCGGGAAAGGGCCGAAGCGGATTGTCGAGCCGGACCATGACGAAGAACATCCAGCCCTTGCATGGCGCGCCGACGACGCGACGGGCGTTCGGGGTCGGGGCGCGCCGCTTGCTCGCGATCCTGATCGTCGCCCTGGCGACCGGCGGCTTTCCGGTCGCCGGCGGCGCCCAGAATCTGGACGAATACCGGTTGGGTCCCGGCGACAAGCTGGGCGTCAAGGTGTTCGGCCATGACGACCTCTCCGGCGAGTTCGTCATCGACGGGACCGGCCAGATCGCCATGCCGCTGATCGGGCGCGTCTCGGCGATGGGCCAGACCCTTCAGGAGATCCAGGACGAGTTGACGGCGATCCTCAATCGCGACTTCATCGTCGATCCCAAGGTGGCCGTCGAAGTGCTCAACTATCGGCCCTTCTTCATCCTCGGCCAGGTGGAGAAGCCGGGTAGCTACCCCTATGTCAACGGCCTCGACGTGCGCCAGGCCGTGGCCTTGGCCGGCGGCTTCACCCGCCGCGCCAAGACCTCGACCGTGACCGTCGTTCGCCGGACGCCGGATGGGAACCTGACCCTGCGCGCCTGGCCCGACAGTCCGATTCTGCCGGGCGACACGATCGAGGTCGACCGACGCTTCTTCTGATGACGGAGTCTCTTCTGATAGCAGGGGGGCGGCGCGGCAAGTCTTGCAAAATGCAACGGTTTCCGGGGCGGCGGCGGAGAAATTGTCGGATTTTCTTACATTGCAAGACCACGGCGCCCGGTTCGGTGAAAATATCGGGCTTTATCAATCTGTTAAAGGAATCTTGCGGTTTGGCATGATTCCTGCATGCACCGACTCGATGGGCGTGCGATATCAACATTCGAACGGGAGCCGTTCGCCGGGAATGCGGAACGCAATCGACAGACGCTCCGGCGCGGCTCGCCGCCCGGGGCCGGACGCGCGCGCCGGTATCGATGCCGGCCGCGGCGGCGGTGGCGAGGGCCATGCCGTGGCGGCGCGAGGCTAGACCATGGCGACGGTAACCCCGCTGCCGGTCGGACCGCGCGAGCTGGTCCAGGAATCGGCGATCCTCGGCCAGTCCCAGCCGGTCATCGATCCGCGCCAGATCCTGAGCGTCCTGCGGCGCCGGAAATGGCTGATCGCGGGAATCGTCCTCCTCTTCGGCGGGCTGGCGACCCTGTTCGTCAATCAGATCACGCCGCTCTATTCGTCCGAGGCCCTACTGGTCGTCGAGAGCAGCCGCGAGAACGTGCTGAACATCGAATCGGTCGTTCAGGGCCTGCCCCAGGACTATTTCACCAACGAGACCGAGGCGGCCGTCATCGCCTCGCGCGAACTGGCGGTGAAGGCGGTCGAACGGCTGAACCTGCGCCGCCACCCGTTGTTCGACCCCGATCTCGCCCCGCCGCCGCCAGGCATGCTGGACGCCGTGCGCGAGACCCTGCGGCGGTGGATTCTCGGTTCCGACGCCGAGGAGGCGGACATCGTGGGCGCGGCGCCGGTTCTGTCGCCGGAAGAGGCGGCGCGGCAATTGAAGGAGGACCTGGTCAGCGGTTACCTGGCGGGGCTGAGCGTCATCCCGTCGACGCGGGCACGGGTCATTTCGGTCGGTTACGCGTCCCCCGACCCCGAATTCGCGGCGCTGGCCGCCAATACGGCGGCCGAGCTCTATATCCAGGACCAGATCGCCTCCAAGGGAGAGGTGGCGACCCGCGCCAGCCAATGGCTAACGGACCGGGTGGCGGAGCTCGGCGCGCGGGTGATCGAGTCGGAGAAGCGGCTGGAGGAATTCCGCCGCGAATCGGGGATCATCGAGGTCGGCGGCGCCTCGGTGCTATCGAAGCAGCTGACCGAACTGAATTCCCAACTGATCGTCGCGCGGGCCCAGAACGCCGAGGCCGCGGCGCGCTACGCCCAGGTCTACGAGCTGTTGCAGGCCGAAGGCGGCATCGAGACCGCCGCCGCGGTCCTCGACTCGTCCCTGATCCAGCGGCTGCGCGAGCAGGAAACCCAGGTCGTGCGCAAGATCGCCGAGCTCGCCACCCAGGTGCGCGACACCCATCCGCGGATGATCCTCGCGCGCAACGAGTTGAAGGACCTGCAGGAGAAGATCGCCAGCGAGGTCAACAAGATCGTTCTGAACCTCTACAACGAACTGGAAATCGCCCAGGTGCGCGCCGACAATCTGGCGCGCGAGATCCGGGCGATGGAACGGCGGCTGGACGGCGAAAAGGACGCCGAGGTCACCTTGCGGGCCCTGGAGAGCGAGGTCCGCGCCAATACCCAGCTTTATGAAACCCTGCTCGCCCGTCTCAACGAGACCCGCGTGCAGCAGGACGACCCCCAGCCCGCCGACGCGCGCATCATCTCGCGCGCGACGCCGTCCTACGCGCCGTTCTATCCGCGCAAGAAGCTTCTCATCCTGGCGGCGGTCTTTCTCGGCCTGGTCGTCGCCGTCGCCGTCGCCTTCATTCTCGAATATCTCGATTCGGGCTTCCGCAGCCTGCAACAGGTGGAATCCATGGCCGGCGTGCCGGCGCTGGCCCTGGTTCCCCGCCTGCCCGAGATTCGCCGGCGCCATATGTATCCCCACCAGTATCTGGTCGAGAAACCCAATTCGGCCTATGGCGAATCCGTGCGCAGCCTGCGTACGGCGATCATGCTGTCGCGGCCCGAGATGCCGCCGAAGACGGTCGCCGTCCTGTCCTCGGTTCCCAACGAGGGCAAGACCTCGACCACCCTGGCGCTCGCCATGCTCGCGGCGCGCTCGGGCCAGCGGGTCGCGGTCGTCGATTGCGACACCCGGCATCCGCGCGCCCATCGGTTCCTCGATCTGCCCAACGAGGTCGGCCTGGTCGATTATCTGACCGGGGCGGCGGAGCTGGAGGACATCATCGAGATCGAGCCTCTTTCGGGCATTCACCTGATCGCCGCCGGCGCGAAGGCGCCGAACCCGCCGGACCTTCTTGGGTCCCAGCGGATGCGCATCCTCCTCGACCGTCTGCACGAGCTCTACGATCTGGTGGTGATCGACACGCCGCCGATGCTCGCGGTTTCCGACGCGCTCGTCCTCGTCCGCCAGGTGGAGCGCGTCGTCTTCGTCGTCCGTTGGGCCAAGACCCGGCGCGAGACGGTGGTTGCCGGCATCAAGCAACTTCGGGAGGCGGGCGCGCAGATTGCCGGCCTCATCCTTTCCCAAGTCGATATCCGCAAGCACGCCCAGTACGATTATCGGGATTCGGGCTATTATTACGGCTCCTACAGAAAGTATTATTCCGAGTAGCGTTCAACTGGCGCGGGGCGCCCAGGACACCGCCCCCGAAAGGGACGATGATGGCCGAGCCCCGCGACCGATCCTCTTCGCCCGCCGCCCCGCGGGGGCCCTTCGTCCCGTCGCCGACGGGCCGCGGCTGAGACGGGGCACCGCATGCCCGCCCGCCGGCACCGGCTTTCCCTGCTGCTGACCGTTCTTCTCGGCGTCGGTCTCGTTTGGCTGGCCTCGCCCCGGTTCCTGAGCGGCCTGTATCTATCCGCCGTCCGCGAGGCGGCGGCGCCGCCCTCGCCCGAGACGGCAAAGGAGTTCGGCGCCCTGTTGCGCGCCGAACGGGCGCTTCGCGTCGCCGTCGCCGCCCAGGAGGACGGCCGCGTCTGGGCACGGCTGGGGGGCGTTCGGCTGGCGCTGGCGGAAGCGACCGGATTCGATACGACGCGCGGACAGGCGCTGCTGGCGCGCGCCGATTCCGCGCTTGTCCGGGGCTTGGCGCTGTCGCCTGCCCAGCCCTATGGCTGGACTCATCTTTTGCAGGCCCGGCTCCGAAGGGACGGCGTCTCCGCCGAGACCGGCCGGCTGCTGCGCATGGCCATCCGCACCGGGCCGAGCGAGCCGGCCTTGGTCCTGCCGCGGGTCGATATCGGGTTGCTTGCTTGGCGGCGCCTGGACGCGGCGGCGCGGGACGCGCTCGCCGGCCAGATCCGTCTCGCGGCGGATCGCCATCTCGCCGCCCTGGCGCGTCTCGCGCGTCGGCGCCACGCCCTTGCCCCGGTTCGCGCGGCGCTCGCGGACACGCCCGATCTGCGGCGTCGGTTCGACGCCGCCTATCGACGCGCGACGGGCGAGTCCTCCTAGGACGGGCTGCGTTCGATTCCCGCCTCGGCGGCGGTGGTCATGCCCGAATGGCAGGCAAGCGCGGCGCGCAGCAGGGGCACGGCCAGCGCCGCCCCGACCCCTTCGCCCATGGTGATGCCGAAATCGGTCAGCGGCGTCATGGCGAGCCTTTCCAGCAAGCGGCCATGTCCCGGCGCCTCGCCGCGATGGGCCGCCAGGCAATGATCCAGCGCGTCCGGCCTGGCGCGGGCGAGGACGGCGGCGGCGGCGGTGCTGGCGAAGCCGTCGAGAAGGACCGGGATTCGCGCCATGCGGGCGGCGATCACGGCGCCGGCGACGGCGGAAAGCTCGGGGCCGCCCAGACGGCGGAGCGCGTCGAGCGGATCGTCGGCGGCGGCCGGGTTCGCGGCGACGGCGGCCTCCACGATCCGGCGCTTGCGGTCGAGCGCGGCGCCCGAAACGCCGCTGCCCGGACCGGTCCAGTCGGCGGCCGATCCGCCGAACAGCGCCAGGCACAGCGCGGCGGCGGCGGTGGTGTTGCCGATGCCGATATCGCCCAGACAGATGAGTTGGAGGCCCGGCTCCACCGCCATCATGCCGTAGGCCATCGCGCGCGCGCAGTCGGTCTCGCTCATCGCCGGGCCGTCGGCGATGTCGGCGGTGGGCGTGTCCAGTGCCATCTCGTAGATCCGCAGCTCCGCGTTGATCGATTGGCAGACCTGGTTGACGGCGCCGCCGCCGGCGACGAACGCGCCGACCATGCGCGCGGTCGCGTCCGCCGGATAGGCGGAAACGCCATGCGCGGCCACCCCGTGGCTGCCGGCGAACACGCAGACCCGCGCCCGGTCGGCGGCGGGTGGATGCTGGCCCTGCCAGCCCGCCATCCAGGCGGTCAGTTCCTCCAAGCGGCCCAGGCCGCCATCGGGCTTGGCCAAGGTCGCTTCCCGGGCGCGGGCCCGCCCGGCGGCGGCGGCGTCGGGCGCCGGCAGGTTCGTGAGGATGTTGCGGATTTCGTCGAAATTGGCGACCGGGGCTTGCTGGCGCATAAAGGGGTGAATCCTGACTAGTGGCGCGGACGGACGATCCCGCGCGCGAGGGGTTGGATGGCGACGCGCGGCGCGCGCATTGGCGCGTCCCGGCAACTGTCCTATAAGAGTCGCGCGAATGCCAGCCCTTGCGGGCCTTGCCGATTGAATCGCGCGATGGACGATACACCCGAGACCGGATCCGACCGCTATGGCCCGGCGGCCTGGGGCGCCGATCTGCGCCGCGCCGCCGTCTGGCTGACCTGCTTGCCGCTCGGCACGCCGGCGGCGGGCGCCGAGGAGGCGCGGGAAACGCCCAAATCGGAGCTGCCAGAATCGGCGCCGCCCACATCGGCGCCGCCCACATCGGCGCCGCCAGAATCGGCGCCGCCCACATCGGCGCCGCCGACGCCGGTACGCGCCTTTCGCGCCTTTCCCCTGGTGGGCGCCGCCCTCGGGCTGGCCGCGGGCGCCGTGTACGCGCTGGCCGACGGGTTCGGCCTGGCGCCGCTGGCGGCCGGGTTGATCGCGGTGGCGTTTCTCGCCGCCCTGGGCTGCGCCCGGTTCGAGCGCGCCCTCGCCGCCGTTGCCGACGGGTTGGGCGAGGCCGGGGTCGCCGCCCGGATTCAGCGGCTCGCAGCCGACCGGCTGGGCGCGGCCGGCGGGCTCGTCCTCATCCTGTCGGTCGCCTTGCGCGCCGGGGCGCTGGCGGCCATCGCCGCGCCCGGCGCGGCGGCCGGCGCGTTGCTGGGTGCCGCCGCGGCCTCGCGCGGGGGGATCGCCTTGCTGCTGTATCGCGGCGATTCCGCGTCGGCGGGCGCCGCGCCCGATGATACCGCCGGCGATGGCGCCGACGCCGATCCCGCCGCCGCCCCGGACCGGCCGAGCGCCGAGACGGTGACCCTGGCGGCGATCCTGTCGGCCCTGTTCGCGCTGATGTTCCCCGGCCTGGTTCCCGGCCTCTTGGCGCTGGTCGTCGGACTCGCGGTTCTCGCCGCCTTCGCCGGGCTTCTGCGCCGGCGGCTGGGCCGGATCGGCCGTGCCGGCCTCGGCGCCGTGCAGCAGGCGGTAGAGACCGCGATGCTGCTCGCCTACGCGGCCGCTTTGTAGTCGGAAGATGACGGCCCATACCGTGACCCGTTGGTGGTGGATTCGCCATGCGCCGGTCACCACCGACGGCGGGCGGCTTTACGGCCAGCGGGACATGCCGGCCGACTTCTCGGACAGGGCCGCCTTCGAGGCGCTCGCCGCCGGGCTGCCGCGCGACGCGGTCTGGGTCACCAGCCATCTGCGGCGCGCCAAGCAGACGGCGGAGTCGGTCTTCGCCGCCGGCATGGCGCGGGCCGAGCCCGGGATCGAGCCCGACCTCGCCGAACAGGGGTTCGGCGAATGGCAGGGCCAGCTTCGCCAGGAGCTGTTCGCCGAGGATCTGGCCTGGCCCGGCTATTGGCGGCCGCCGGTGGACAGGGCGCCGCCGGGCGGCGAGAGCTTTCGCGACGTCGTCGCCCGCGTGTCCCCGGTGGTCGAACGCCTGTCCGCGCGCCATGGGGGCCGCGATATCGTCGCGGTCACCCATGGCGGGACGATCCGCGCGGCGCTGGTGCAGGCTCTGGGGCTGGACCCGGAATCGGCGATCATGCTGGCGATCGGCAACCTGTCGGTCACCCGCGTCCATCATATCGCCGAGGCGCCGGGCGGCCGGGGGCGCACCGCCTGGCGGGTGTCGGGGATCAACCTGCCGCCGCAGGCGTTGCGCCGGCGGGGTTAGAACCCGTTCGGCGCTGCGGCGCGTCAGAAACGCGCGAGGCCGAGCAGGACCGCCGCCAGAAGCCCCGATAGGATCAGGCAGGCGGTGGCAAGCAGAAGCAGGGTCTGGCGGATCTCCACCGGGCCGACGCGCGCGCGGCCGTCGCCGATCCAGGGCACCGGCCGGGATCGGCCGTCGATCCGCGCCGGACCGCCCAGGCTGAGGTCGAAGGCGCCGGCGAGCGCCGCGCGGGCGCGAAGGCGTTCGCCGGCGGTGCCGGCGGCGGGCGTTCGCCGGAAGGCGCCGCGCGCCGCGCGCCAGGGATTGGCTCCCGGCGCGACCAGGGCGGCGGCGGCGATCAGCAGCGCGGCCAGACCGTCGGGCAGCCAGGCGAGACCGTTGTCCAGGCGTGTCGCGATCCAGGCGAATCGTCCGCCGCCGGGGCCCGGACGCCCGAGGATGACGGCGATGCCGCCGGCCGACCAAGCGAGCGCCGCGCCGGGAAGGCCGCCGATCAGATACCACAAGACCGGTGCCGCGCAGCGCCGCACGAACCCGTCGGCGCCGGCCTCGATGGCGGTGCGCGCGACGGTGAAATCGTCCATCTCGCCGACGTCGCGCCGGCAAAGCGCCGCCAGCGCCCGGCGCGCGGCCTCGGGCCGGCCGGTCTCCAGGCCGCGCCCGACGGCGCGGACGCGCCGGTACAGCCGGCCGGCCCCCAGCAGGATCAGCAGGACGCCAAGATGCAGGACCCAGCCCCAGGCGACGGTCGCCGCCTCGGTTTGTAGATACGCCGCGACGGCGACCGGCGGCAGGACGAGCAAGGCGACGGCGATGGCGCCGCGCACGGCGAGGGTCCTTTCGCCGCGGCCCGGGCGGTTGAGCCGCCGGTCCAGCTCCGCCGCCGCGTTGCGCAGCCAAGCCTCCGGTCGCGGCAGGCCGGGCAGCGTCGCGGCGAGCGCGCCCAGGCCCGCCTCGACGATGACGGCGGCGACCAGAACCAACAGGGGATGGGGCGCGCTGGCGGGAAACCCGCTTTCGATCAGGAGCATGGGCGCAGAGTGACCCCGGCGGCGCGGCGCGTCAATTCGCGCGTACCCTTGCGAAGTCGGACAAATGCGCGCATGTATGCGGACCGCAACGGACCTATTCGCCCCGGGGGAACCGACCTATGAAGATCCCGCGTATCTGGGCCTGGCTCGCCCTCGCCTTGCTCGCCATCCTGTTGGGGGTCGGCGCCCGCTTTATCCTCGTCCCGGCGCTCCAGCCGGAACCGGCGGCGACCGGTTCGGCGCTGATCGGCGGCCCCTTCTCGCTGACCGATCAGACGGGCGCCCGGCGCACGGACGCGGATTTTCGCGGCACCCACATGCTGATCTTTTTCGGCTATAGCTTCTGTCCCGACGTCTGCCCGACGGCGCTGCAGAACATGACCGTCGCCCTCGACGCCCTGGGGCCGAAGGCGGCGCGGGTCACGCCCATCTTCATCACCATCGATCCGGCCCGCGACACGGTGGCGGCGCTCGGCGCCTATGCCGCCAATTTCCATCCGCGCCTCGTCGCCCTCACCGGTACCGAGGCTGAGATTCGGGCCGTCGCCAAGGCCTATCGGGTCTATTTCGCCAAGGTCGGCGAAGACGGGGACCCGGACTATCTGGTCGACCACACCTCGATCGTCTATCTGATGGGGCCCGACGGGCGCTATGTCGCCCATTTCACCCACAATACGAGCCCCGACGAACTCGCCCAGGCGTTGAAGCGGCATCTGTGAGCGACGCCGCGGCGACCGTTCCCTTCTGGCGCGCCAAACCGCTGGAGGCGATGAGCCCGGCGGAATGGGAATCCCTCTGCGACGGCTGCGGGCGCTGTTGCCTGCACAAGCTGGAAGACGTCGACAGCGGCGACGTCTATTTCACCGACATCGCCTGCCGGCTGCTCGATCTCGGGACGTGCCGCTGCACCGACTATGCGAATCGCGCCCGCCGGGTGCCCGATTGCCTGACCCTGACCCCGGCGGCGGTGCGCAAGATGATCTGGCTGCCCTCGACCTGCGCCTATCGCCGCCTGGCCGAGGGCCGGGACCTGGCCGATTGGCATCCGCTGGTCTCCGGCGATCCGGATAGCGTCCACCGGGCGGGGATTTCGGTGCGCGGGCGCGCCGTGCCCGAGGCCGGCGCCGGCGATCCCGAGGACCGCATCGTCGATTGGCCGGAATAGGGGGCGGCTCTTCCCCGGCGGGTCGGCCCGCCGGGGGCGGTTGGGCGACTAGGCGGCGGCCTTGATGGCGATCGCCTTCACCGAGTCGTCGACATGGGGCTCGTACTGGGTGAAATTGTCGGCGAACCGCTTGGTCAACTCGCGCGCCATCTCGTCATAAGCTTGCTTGTCGGCCCAGGTGTTCTTCGGGTTCAGCACCTCGTTGGGCACGTCGGGGCAGCTTTGCGGGACATGCAGGCCGAAATGCGGATCGCTCTCGGTCGCCGCCTCGGCCAGGCGGCCGTCCAGCGCGGCGCGGACCATGGCGCGGGTATAGGCGATCTTCATCCGCTCGCCGACTCCGTAGGCGCCGCCGCTCCAGCCGGTGTTCACCAGCCAGCATTTGACGTGATGGCCGGCGATCTTCTCGCCCAGTAACTTGGCGTAGACGGTGGGATGGCGGGGCATGAAGGGGGCGCCGAAACAGGTCGAGAAGGTGGCGACGGGCTCGTTGCCCAGGCCCTTCTCGGTGCCCGCGACCCGCGCCGTGTAGCCGGACAGGAAATGATACATCGCCTGTTCGGCGCTCAGCTTGCTGATCGGCGGCAGGACGCCGAAGGCGTCGGCGGTCAGCATGACGATGTTGGTCGGATGGCCGCCGATCCCGTCGGTCTTGACGTTGGAGATGAAGGACGCCGGGTAGGAGCCGCGCGTGTTCTCGGTGAAGCGCGCGTCGTCCAGGTCCAGCAAGCGGGTGTCCGGGTCGATGACGACATTCTCGAGGATGGTGCCGAAGCGCTGTGTGGTCCCGAAGATCTCGGGCTCCGCCTTGGGGTCCAGGCGGATCATCTTGGCGTAGCAGCCGCCCTCGAAATTGAACACGCCCCGGTCGCCCCAGCCATGCTCGTCGTCGCCGATCAGAGCCCGCGACTGGTCGGCGGACAGGGTTGTCTTCCCGGTTCCCGAAAGGCCGAAGAAGATCGCGGTGTCGCCGTCGGCGCCGATATTCGCCGAACAATGCATGGGCAGCACGCCCCGATCCGGCAGCAGATAGTTGAGGATGCCGAACACCGACTTCTTGATCTCGCCGGCATAGATCGAGCCCCCGATCAGGACCATCCGGCGGGCGAAGCTGACCAGGATGAAGACCTCGGAATTGGTGCCGTCGCGTTCCGGGTCCGCCTGGAAGTAGGGGGCGTGCAGGATCGTGAAGTCGGGCGCGAAATGGGCCAGCTCCTCGGGCGAGGGCGCGAGGAACATATTATGGGCGAACAGGCTGTGCCATGCGGTCTCGGTGACGACCCGGACCGGCAGGCGGAATTCGGGGTCGGTGCCCGCGAAGCAATCCTTGACGAAGACTTCCCGGTTCTGGAAATAGGCGAGCATCCTGTCCAGCAAGGCGTCGAAGCGCCGCTCGTCGATCGGGCGGTTGACCTTGCCCCAATCGACGCTGTCGCGGCTGAGCGCGTCCTCGACGATGAACTTGTCGTTGGGCGCGCGGCCGGTATGTTCGCCGGT
>Ga0070729_10002943_pt1 | contig 20756 bp, 14 predicted proteins | sample tdDd472_FD_66725 | JGI IMG/M metagenome (GOLD analysis project Ga0070729, IMG submission 66725) | Marine sediment microbial communities from the Atlantic coast under amendment with organic carbon and nitrate - tdDd47.2 | ecosystem: Environmental > Aquatic > Marine > Coastal > Sediment | place... | reverse complement strand
GTTTGCCCACGGCGGTGGCTTCTTCGTGGTCCCAGTCAACGGGTTCTGCTTCCATTTGCAGGTCCGTGGCCTCGCGGGTGTCCCGAAACACCGCGTCCATGGGCGCAGGTTCTTCAACGCCCGGGGGAATGGCAAAGGTAAATGTGCTGCCCTTGCCCAGTTTGGATTCCACCCATATGTCGCCTTTGTGCATGCGCACAAAATTTTTCACAATGCTCAATCCCAGGCCTGCGCCCTCGAACTTGCGGGTAATGGAGCCATCGGCCTGTTCAAAGACCTCGAAAATCCGTTGCTGGTCTTCAAGTGAAATACCCAGGCCCGAATCCCATACCGATACCTGCAGCATGTCGTCTTTTAGCAGGGCACGGATGCCCACGGCGCCGTTGTCCGGGGTAAATTTGACGGCGTTGGACAGCAGGTTGAACACAATCTGTTTAAAGCGTTTGGGGTCGGCAACGATCTCGCCTACATTGTCCGCAACATCAAGTTGCAGATCAATGCTGTGGCGGGTGGCCTTTTCCCGCACCATGTGCAGGCAGCGCTCCAGCATGGAGTAGGTGTCAAAGCGTTCCGGCTCCAGCTCCATTTTACCGGCTTCGATTTTGGCCAGATCAAGGATTTCCTCGATCAGATCCAGAAGCATCCGGGCGGAGTCCAGAATATCGCCCACATATTCCGATTGCTTGTCGTTGAGTTCGCCAAAGAGTTCGTCCCCCAGCACCTCGCCAAAGCCGATGATGGAGTTCAGGGGGGTGCGCAGTTCGTGGGACATGTTGGCCAGATACATGGATTTCTGGCGGCTGGCAAACACCGCGTGCCGCGCCTGTACTTCAAGCTCTTCTTTCAGGTGAGTCAGCTCCACGTTGGCGCCGCGCAAATTTTCCGCCATCTGCACCAGGTCGGTAATATCCTGCAAATACACATAGCAGTCCCGGGCGTCCTTGTATGAGCTGTATGAACCCAGCAGCACCCGGTTTTCAATGCGCATTTCGCGGTTTTTAACGATAATATCCTGACCCGCAGAGCCGGTGATATAGCGCAGGGTCGATGCGTCACCGGCAAACATTTCCTCCAGATTATCCACCCGGCCAAATCCAAGGCTGGTAAGATAGTCGCGCATGGCCTGGTTTTGGTAGGTGATGCGTCCCTTGTTGTCACAGCAGAAAATGGGGTTGGGGTTTTCCCTGGGGAATTCCGACAGCTTGCGGATTTCTTTTTCCGCCCGCAGCCGCTCGCTGATATCTTCGATAACATAGCGGATGGCGGGGCTGTCCACCGGTCCCATGACACAGCGAACCGATACCGGGATTTCACGCTTGTTACCGGAGGTCAGCCGGGTATCCACCAGAATTTCGCCGCCCCGGAGCATCAGGCTGTCGATGCTGCGCAAAAAACCGGAGCGCTGGTCTTCGACAATAAAGTCTACCAGATACTCTCCCTGCAGTTGTGGTGCGGCGGCATCCAGCATGTCCTGGGCCCGCCGGTTGACGTCGGTAATGCGTCCGTGGCGGTCAGTGTATAAAAGGCTTAGAGGCAACAGGTCAAATATCTCAGCCAGTTTTTCGGAGCCTTCGGCAATGGCGTTTTGGTCCACCGCCGATGCCGGTTCGCGACCAATGCAGCCGATCTCCTTCAGGGTGCCGTCGGGGCGCTTGGCGGTCCACAGGGTAAGGCGGCGCTCCTTTTCCGCGCCCTGGCTGTCCATAAACACCATAAAGGTTTCGCCGGTGGTGCCTTCCAGACGCTCCAGCAGACCGCGCTCCTGTTGGGGTAAAAACCGTTGCAGGGGCTGGCCGATGATTTCCTCCCGCTGGCAGCCAAGCATATCCTCAAAGCGGGAATTGCAGTCCAGCAGGGTTTCGTCATCGCCCACAACCAGACAGATGTCCTTATGACGCTCAAAAAAGCGGTAATAACGGGATTGCAAAAAGCGGTGCTCCGTTGCATTCCAGACCCGGTTGACGGTGCGCTGCACCAGCAGTTCCGTGGCCTTCAAAAGCCGGGAAATCTCGGATTTCCGCGGTACGGCCTCTGCGGGGAAGGTCAACAGCAGCATGCCGGTGGGAAGGCTCCGGCGGTTATGCACCGTGGCGGACACGGCCCATGAGCCCGGCTGGTGGGAGATGGGCAGTTCATGGCAGAGGGTTTCCCATGCCCCGGCATCGAATATGGTTTTTGATTTTGAGATCACCGGCTCCCAGGGTGCAAGGGGCCAGCGGAGTATTTCGTCCGGCAGGCTTGATCCAAAACCCCGGTGAGCCAGGGGTGTGACCCGTTTTTGAGCCCGGTTGATGCGGATGATAATCCCCTGCTGATAGGGGTAGACCTCGTTGATGCCGTCCAGAAGCAAATCCGACAGCTGCCAGAAATTGTCAGTCATAAACAGCATTTCCATCAGCCGGGCAATGTGCTGTTGCTCCTGTGGTTTCAGGTCGTCAAAAACGCTGCCCTCATCGGTTATCTGCCATGCTGCAAAGGCCATGATTTACACCGCTGTGTGTGTGTCGCTGCGGAAACGCAGGAAGAAATCTTCCACCTGGCCCACAAAGGAGCGGGTGTTGATGGGTTTGGGAAGATAGCCTTCAAAACCGGCCTCAAGGAAGCGCTGCTCGTCTCCCTTCATGGCAAACGCGGTGACGGCAACAAGGGGTATTTGCTTTGTTTCGTTGCGGTTTTTGAGTTCCCGGGCCACCTCGACGCCGTTCATTTTAGGCAGCTGGACATCCAGCAGTACAATGTCCGGCAGCATCAGGCAGGCGGATTCAATAGCCTCCAGCCCGTCGTTGGCCTCGTAGACCGTGTGGCCGTGGTATTCCAGAAGATCCCGGAATAGCTTAAGGTTTTTCCGGTTGTCTTCCACCACCAGGATCTGTAGTTTCAACTTACCCATGCTTGTGTACTCCTGACAAAACAGTCGAATACATCATTGGGATATTGTAGGCCATCAAGCCCCGGGCCACAAGCTTTTTTAGAGGGCTGGGGATTTTGGGGCAATTATCACGACAATAAGATAAAATGCGCTCGGGAACTTGTCGGGAAAAAGAGGTCAATTCCTCGGGACGGAATTTCGATTTCTCGGGGCACAAGTGCCGATTTTTTGCTACATATCGTTTTTATATAGATAACAGGCCATTTTTGGCTGCGTCATTTCCCGGGGCGGGCCCGTGAAACCGCAAATTTGGACCCTTCGTGGCCCGTGTTTTTAAAAGTGCGTCCCGCGGATTTTGGAGCAAAAACGATGTTCTGGTGATTATTTCATGCATGCAAAATGGCGACAACGCGGCGCGTCAGGGCGTCGGCAGCGGGCATTTTCCAAGCGGGAAAACCCCTGTGCAAAAACATTACATTGCTTTAATCAGTGAAATATATTTGACCCTCTGCGTCATACATGGTAACTGAAAATGATGATTTACAGGGTAATTCCAGGAGGTTCCCATGCGAGTTCGATTCACCGCCGATGTTAGCGTTATATTTTTCACTGCCATATTTGTGGCACTGCTTGCCGGTTGCGCCGGTTCAGAGGCAACGCCCACGGCGGAATGCACCTCCGACGCCGATTGCCAGGCCAATGAAACCTGCGATAACGGCGAATGCGTGTTAAAGGGAATGGCCTGCAACAATAATATGGATTGCCCGCCGGGGTTTATGTGCACTGACGGTATCTGCACCAACAGCAGCATGGTTGACGGCGATACTGTGGACAGCACCGACGATGTGGAAATGCCTGACCTGGAAAAGGATACCGAAGAGATTCCCGCCGATGGCGATGACGACCAGACCGAAGAGGATACGGAGTTTGAGGCTGACCCGGAAATCTTTGAGCCGGAAATCGATCTGCCCGAAGAAGATGTGGTTGAACAGGACGCGGAAATTGATGGCGATGTGACAGAGGAAGAGCTGGAAGTCGAGCTTGAGGCAGAAATCGATGGCGATGCGGAAGAAACCGTGGAGCTTGAAGACGATGTTGTGGAAGCCGAAGAAGAAGCCGTAACTGAACAGGAGCTGGAAGCGGAATTAGCCGAAGAAACCGAACCGGAAGTTGAGCTTGATCCTGAGCCCGAGGTCGAAGCGGAACAGGAAGCCGAAGCCGAGGCCGAGGTGGAAATCAACTGCGACGAAGTGGGATATCAGGGCGTATGTATCAATAATGTGCTGTATTACTGCATTTCCGGCAATCTCCGCACCGAAGACTGCGGCGCTGACAACCGTATTTGCGAATTCTGGGAGCAGGCGGGCATCCATGCCTGTTTGGGCAACGAAGGCGCGGTATGCGGCAATGAAGGCGATCCGGTGTGCGCCGAAGGCTATGAATGTCAAAACAACAGCTGTACCTTTGTGGGCGATTGCAGCCCCGGCGAAGAAACCTGCACCGATGGAAATGCTTTTGTCTGCGGCGATGACCATTACTGGAGCCTGAAGGAAACCTGCGCCGGTGGCACGGTGTGCCGCATGGACGGCAACAGCGCCATCTGCGCCGAGCCGGTAGATGGCGACGAAGACGCCGTGGAAGACGAGCAGGAAATCGACGACATCGATACCGTTGACGACGTGGACAGCGTTGACGACGTTGAAATAGAGGAAGAAGAAGGCTGTGGCGACATTACCTACAATGGTATCTGCGAAGACAATGTGCTGGTGTACTGCCAGGACGATCACATCGAGCGGGTGGACTGCGGCGCTGCGGGCATGACCTGTCAGGATGTGGACGGTCAGGGAGACAACTGGTGTGTTTCCAACGAAGGTGGGGCATGCAACAATCCGCCTCCCATCTATTGCCGCAATGATCTGATCTGCTATCAGGGCACCTGCGATCCTGCGGATGCCTGCAACCAAAACGGCTGGCTGGCCGATGGCGTTACCGGGGGCTCAACCGCCAACGGTACCAACCAGTTCAATCCTTCCTGTGTCAGCACCAACGCCAATGGCAACGAAATGATCTATATGCTCCACGTCAATGCCCGGGAATGGGTGGAAGTGGAAGTGAATCCCACGGGCAGCGGCGATCCGGTGCTGTATTACATGACCTCCTGCGACGCCAACACCTGTCCTCTGGGTGTGGATGACAACGGTTCCGGCAGCGGCGAAGGCTTTGCCCTTGGCAGCGAGAACCCGGCCGAGGTCTTTGTGGGCGTGGATAAATACAACAGCGGCACCTACAACTATACCGTTGAGGTGACCCGCCACAGTGCCCAGACCTGCGCCGATGTGCACACCATCAGCACGGATCAGACGGTGAACGGCTCTACCCAGTATCAGTTCAACGATTACACCACCACCGCCTTTGGCTCATGCAGCGACGGTGACGGCGCATCGGGCAATGGTCATGACGCCATTTACCGCATTGTGCGTCCCGCTGACCTTGAAGCTCATATTACCGTTGACCCCAATACCAGCAATGACGTGGTGCTGTTTTTGCTTGACGCCTGCGAGCCTTCGGCGGCAAGTTGCGGCTATTGCCGGGATTACGAAGTCAGCGGCTATGCGGAAACCGTTGTTGTTGATATTGATGGCCCCACGGAGTTTTACCTGGTGGTTGACGGCTATTCCGCTGACGAAGGCTATGACTTCAGCATGGATGTCAGCTTCCGGGAGCCGGACTCCGGCTGCGCGGCCATGGGTCGGGGCAATGCAGATTTCCTTGACATGATGCTGTTGTGGGTGATAGCTGTTTGTGGTGCCGCCTATGCATGGCGCCGCAGACGAAAGGTTCGCACATGAGCAGTGAAACAACCGAATACAAGCGGGAAAAGGTCTCCCAGCGTTTTGCCGGAGACATCTACGAAGAGGCCAAACCTGTTGCCAACTTTATGGCCATCAGCGGCGTGTTCGCCGGAGCGGTGGGAATTCTCATCACCTGGTTTGTGCCGGTACTTGGTCTTATTCTGGGAGCCTATGCCCTGGCATGCGCCGCCGAGGGCATCATGTACTCAAAATACCGGGTCATGGGCGCATGGTGTCTGGTAACCGGTATGACAGCGGTATTTGTTTCCGTAGGCCCCGCAGTTTATTCAATATTGTAAGTAACCGAGTGTCTTGATCGCAACCGGGCCGGTGCTTATGCGCCGGCCTGTTTTTTTAGCTCCCGCAACACGACTTTAGCAATAGCCTTCAGGGTGGGGAACACGCCGAAACCCGTGGTTGCCACGGCATCGAAATCCGGCAGATTGAATTCGTTGATGGCGGCCCGGAGCTCTTCGGTGGGTACCGCAGAGGGAAGATCCCGCTTGTTGTACTGGATCACTGAGGGAACCTTGGTGAGGTCGTAGCCGTGTTCCGCCATGTTGTCCTTGAGGTTGTCCCAGCTTTCCAGGTTGGCGTCCATACGCTCAAGCTGGCTGTCCGCCACAAAGACCACACCGTCAACGCCCTTGAGGATCAGCTTCCGGCTGGCGTCGTAAAACACCTGACCCGGAACGGTGTAGAGATGGAAACGGGTTTTAAAGCCGCGGATGTCACCCAGCGACAGGGGGAGAAAATCAAAGAAGAGGGTACGCTCGGTTTCGGTGGCAAGGGAAATCATCTTGCCCTTGGTGTCGGGAGATGATTTTTGATAGATGTACTGCAGGTTGGTGGTTTTACCACACAGGCCCGGCCCGTAGTACACCAGCTTGATATTGATTTCTCGTGCAGAGTAATTAATAAACGACATTTAGTTCAATTCCCACCGGGGTTAATCGTTAAACAAATTCTCAATGTCGTCGTCGGTGATTTCCGCAAACAACGGGTTTGCGTCCTCGCCTTGCCGATTCTTGTCGATTTCATCGAGAAGTTTGGTCAGTTGGTTGCCCGCCCGTTTCACCCGCAGGCGAACAAGACCAACGGTGGAGCGATGGTCGAAGATGACCACCAGAATCAGCCGCTGTGAGATCAGCGACAGATGGAGGTTGTCACGCCGGCCCTCATGGAAGAGGATGGAAAATTCTTCTTCACCAATGAGCTTGGCCAAACCGCCGGTGGCGGCGATATTACCCGCTGCAAGGCTTGCCAGCGAGGTGGTGTCCATGTTTTCGGTGTCTCCGGCAGAGGCAATGAGTTGCCCGTTCTTATCCACCAGGAACACCAGCTTGGCATGGGCTTCAGCCACCAGTTGTTCACATATTACGCTAATTTCTTTGTGTTCTTCTTCATGAAGAACCATCTGCGGTGTGAGCATGAGCTCTCCTCAGCTAGTAATCAAAAAATGTCGTTTCTTTCAGCTAAAGATTACCAGAGCGGACGGGTTTCCGCAAGTAAAATATGCCACGGATTATAAACGCCTACAGCTCCGTTATCATGGGTATAACCACCGGCTGGCGGTCAAGTTCCCGCTTGAACAGCCGACGCACCCGGATGCGGAGTTCTTCGGACAGGGTGGCGATGCTGCGGCCTTTTTTGCCGCGAAATTCATCCACCGCCCGTTCCACGATCATAATGGCGTCATCCCGCAGGCGATTCATGCCTGCCTCGTCGGTAACGCCCCGCTGCTCCATAATGACATCGCTGCGAATGGCCCATGTTTCCGCGTCCAGCAAAAGATGCAGGGCCACCATGCCCGCCTGGGCCATTTTCTTCCGTTCCCGGGTAACGTCCACCGTGACATCTCCCACGCCCTTGCCGTCCACATACACCCAGCCCGAGGGCACCGGGTCGTCGGCATAGAGCCCCTGGGGAGTCAATAGGGCGGAGTCGCCGTCCTGCAATAGCAGGGTGTTATCCCGGTCTATGCCCATGTCCACCGCCAGCTGGCGGTTGGACACCAGGTGCATGGCTTCGCCGTGGATGGGAATAAAGTATTCCGGGTCTGTCAGGTGGATCATGGTCCGCAGTTCGTTGCGGTAGGCATGGCCCGAGGCATGGGTGCGGCCCAGCACGTCATCCCGGTAAATGGTGGCGCCAAGCAGGGCCAGATTGCCCATGACCTTGTTGATGTAGCGCTCGTTGCCCGGGATCTGCCGGGCGGAAAACACCACCAGATCCTTTTCCAGTATCCGGATATGAGGATGCTCGTCAAAGCTGACCCGGGTAAGGGCGCTGCGGGCTTCGCCCTGGCTGCCGCTGAGCAAAATCAGCAGACGCCGGGGATTAAGATCCTTTGCCGCTTCCGGCTCCACAAACAGGGTATCCGGCGCATTGATAATGCCCATGTTTCGGGCAAGCTCCACGTTTTGCCGCAGGCTGCGACCGGTGACAACCACTTTGCGGTTGTGGGTGGCCGCCAGTTCCAGCAGGCTGATAATCCGGGGGATGGAACTGCTGAACAGGGTTACCAGAATACGCCCCTGATGGGTGCGCAGGACATTTTCAAAGCTGGCGGCAGCCGCCATTTCGCTGCGGGTGTTGCCTTCTTCCATGCTGTTGGTGGAGTCCATCATCAGCAGGCGGACCCCGTCGCGGCCCAGATCGCAGAAGGTGGTGAAATCAAACAGGGAATCATCGGTGGGAGTCAGGTCGATTTTGAAGTCGCCGGTATGCACAATGGTGCCCGCCGGGGTTCCGATGGCATAGGCCAGGGTATCCACCACCGAGTGGGTGACTTCCACCGGGGTGATATGAAAATCACCGATGTCAAAATCGTCACCAGGCTCAATTGTGCGCACATCAAAAGATGACAGGCCCCGGTCCTTGAGTTTCATTTTCACAAAGGCCCCGGCAAAGGGCGAGGCGTAGACCGGCACGTTGAATTCCCGCAGCAGATGCGGCAGGGCTCCCACATGGTCTTCATGACTGTGGGTAACCAGCACTGCTGCAAACTTTTTACGCTTTTGATGCAGGTAGGTAAAATCCGGAATAATGACATCAATACCCAGCAGGGGGTTTTCCGGAAACAACACGCCACAATCCACCACAATCAGGGTCTCGGCGGTCTCGTAGACCATCATGTTCATGCCGATTGCACCCAGGCCCCCAAGGGGGCTTATTTTCACACTGTCGCCACTGGCTGTCATTTAATACCTTCTTCGCAGGTTTCGTTTGGGGGCTTTGCGTCCTTTTGAGGGGCGCAATGGCCGCATTTTTCGTTTCTTCTCCGCGGGAAACCTGCGCTGCAATTCTTCGTCGATTTCCTGCATGTGTTTATTTTGTCCGGTGCGGGCATAAAAATTCCGCACCTGTAACAGCAATACCCGGCTGTAACCACTCACGAGCAGGGCTTTTTCCAGAATGTCACCCGCCTCCTGCAACATGCCTTCGCGTTCGTACAGCAGGGCCAGGTCGAGATAATAAGCGGTGGCGCCGGGATGCCGGGCCATGAGGTACAGATATTCGTCAATGGCCCGCTGGGGCTGTCCGCCGCAGGCCGCGGCCCGGGCAAGACGGTAATGCCCCTCATCCACCGAAGGTCGCAGTTCCACTGCCCGCTCCAGGGCGGCAAAGGCTTCCGGGCATTTTCCCGCTTCCAATAGCAGGGTGCCCCAGGTCAGATGCGCCCGTGGGTTGTTGGGCGCAAGCTCTGCGGCCCTGCGGGCATGCTCCAGGGCGGCGGGAATATTATTGTCCACCACCGGATGCAGCACCGCTGCACTGAGGTGAGCCAGCATCCAGGAAGGCTCCAGGGCCGCTGCCCGGGAGAAACAGGCCAGCGCCCGGCCCCGGTCCATGGATTTGAGCGCCGCGACGCCCATGCGGTAACATTCCTTTGACATGTCTGCGGCCCGTACTTCGCGTCGGTGCTGCATGGCGTTTCGTTCTTCGCGCAACTGTGCGTAGGGAATCGCCGGGGTCAGCCAACATCCGCCAAAGGCAAGAGCCGCAAGGATCAGTGCAATGAGAATATGGGGGCGGGCCCGGTGCACCATCTATAAAATCCTGTCAAGGAAGGCGCGGGTCCGATCCAGCAGATGGATGCGCCACAGGTCTTTGCCAAAGCGGTGGTCCGCTTCCGGTTCGACCAGCAGGTCTGTGGTTTCTGCGGTAATGCCGTCAAACAGGCTTTTGATATCTTCCGCCGGGAAGAGATGATCCTTTTCGCCGTGGGCCATCAGCACCGGCACCGACAGGCCTGCCAGCAGTTCGCCCATGGCCGGAAGGCTGTCCAGTTGTTCGTGCAGGGCGTAGGGCAGCTTGTGGCCTTCGTGGGTCAGATCGCCGATGGCCCGCCAGCGGTTGAGGTCGCCGCCGCTGGTGATGCCTGCGGTAAAGTCGCTGCGGGTGGGATGAGCCACCAGCAGCAGGGCCGCGACTTCGTTATCCGCCAGCAGACGGGGCCGCAGCGGGGTATCCGCAAGGGCAAGCTGGGCGGTGATGGAACCAAAGCTGGAACCCATGAGAATAAAACGTTCAAAGCCGATGGCTTCCTTGCCGTGGGCAATGACCGCCGCCAGGGCGTCCAGTTGCCGGGCGATGGTTATATCGGCGTCGGTTCCTTCGCTTTCGCCGCGACCGGGAAAATCGAAACGCAGCACCGGAATGCCCATGTCCGTCAGCATGCGGGAGTACAGGCGATGCTTGTCACCCTCCATGCTGCTGAACATGCCGTGGCACAAAATAGCCGCAAGACCGGCATGGGTTGCGGTTTCGGGCCGGTCGATCCGGCAGGCGATACGGCTGTTGTTCTGATCGCGCAGTTCAAAAAAATGTGTTGTGGTCATGGTACTACTCTCCGGTGCTGGGGCCCTGCGGCTAATCGATATCCTGATCCCCGGCAGGCTTGCGCCGCCGTCGCCACCAGCTTGGTTTTTCCAACAGCAGATGGTCGCGTTCGCTTTCGTTCAGCATATTTTGCAGGGCTTCGTTTTCTTGTTTCAGTTTTTTATTTTCCCGGATTTTTTGCTCCAGGCGGCTTTCCAGTATAATGAGCTTCCGGCTGAGACGCTCCACGGCGTCGTCCACACAGTTGGCGGCGTCGCCGGGGGCCGACCCGGTGGGGCGGGCGATTTTCTTTACCTTGGCCGGGGCGATGGCCAGCCGTTCGGTGACCGGCACCTCGGGTTTGATGGCAGGCTGGGACAGCGCCCGCTCGATGCGCTGGATCTGCTCCGGCAGCACCACGCTGTCGTTTTTGTCGTAGGGGGTTTTCACCTGCCCGGTGGGGGGCACATCCGTCATGGAGTCGTCGGGCACCATATCGGCGTCAATGGTGACATCCTCGGGGTACAGCGATTCCACCGCGTCCATGTCCGCCGGGGTATCTTCCTGCACCGTAACCTGCTCCATGGTGGCTTCGGCCTCGGCGGTCTCTGCGATATAATGAGCGCCATCCTCCGCCGGAGTGTCTTCCTCCGCCTGGGGCGCAAGGGTCTCCGGCAGGGCTTCGGATGGTTCTTCCGGCGTATCCTCCGCCGGGATGTCTTCCTGCCCGTCGGCCTCCCGGTGGGCCTGGTCAAGTTCCTTGTCCTTTTCCAGAAGCTCCCGGTAATCGTTGATGGCGGCGTTGAAATCCCGGTATTCCTGGGGGATCATTTCCAGCCGGGCTTCGGCTTCCGCAAGCATGGTCCGGCATTTTTCCGCCAGCAGATCGCTGATGACAATAGGCACGGTGTAGGCCCAGTACAGGTCGCCGCCCTCCACCCGGAACAGAATGTTGGTCATCAGGCTGGTAAGCTCGCCGAGTTTGGCAAGCCAGCGCCGATGATCGTCATCATCTATATTCAGGGGAAAGGTCAACAGCAGGGGCTCATCGGGATTGTCATGGACATAGAGGTACAGCAGAATCAGCGGAAAATGCTGGGTTTCCTGCAACACCAGGTTGATCTCCATGGGGGCTTCATATGCCGCCAGAGGATCGTCCACCGCCGCAAAAAGCACCGGCTCGTCGGAGATATCCCGCAAGGGCCAGATGTTTGCGTGGGCAAAGGTTTCCTGCAACAGGGGCGACGCCAGCTTTTGGGGGGTAAAGGGCCAGTGCTCCGGAAATCCCGCCTGTCCCGGCGATGGCGGATCTTCCGCTACACCGGTTCCCAGGGGAAGCTGTTCTCCGGTCAGGGAGGCCTCGTACTCTGCGGCGATATCTTCCACCGGCAGATCGATGTTGAAAAATGCTCCCAGATCCGAAAGACACCCGCGGCTGTCCAGCCCCACCGAGGCGCAGAATTCAGCGATTTTATTTGCCCGGCGGGTAATAAAGATGGTCAGCTCGCTGTGATCAAAGCGCAACGCCTGCCGTTCCGGCATGGCGGGAACAAACATGGCGCAAAAGCGGGGGTATTCTTCCTTGGAAAGGAAGTACATTAAAAAGGGATAGGTTTCGTCCAGGGTCATGAACCAGCGCACCACCTCGGGCTGCGAGGCCAGGTTCACGGCGTCTTCTTCATAGCCCTCGATATCCAGGGCCAGGCGACCGAATAAATCGGCGGCAGCCCCCTGATCCATGGTGCTTTCAAGGGTTTGGGCGACAGGGCCAAGACTACAGGCCTCTATATCCTCTTCGCCTACCCGCACCAGTACAGTATGTTCCAGCATGTCCACTGCCTTTATGTTACAATGTCCTTTGGACAACGTATCACAGCCCGTGCCCAAAGGTCAACGCAGTTACTTCAATTCCACGATGGTATATGCATCGCCGCCGTGTTCCGCATCCGCGGGATATGAACGCTTTACATAGCCGCAGTTCAGCAGGAATTCCCGCACCATGCGCTTGAGCGCCCCGGTGCCGTGGCCATGGAGTACAGACACCTGTTCCATGCGGCCAAAGCTGCGGTCCAAAAAGCGTTCCAGTTCGCTGATGGCTTCGTCGCCCCGCATGCCCCGCAGGTCCAGGGCCATGACCTGATTATCGGCCTCCGGCGCCCGCTGGACGCTGTAGCCGGTTTCCTGTTTATGCTTTTTGGCGTTGCCGCCGGAAAGGCCGCTTTTGCTTACCAGCAGCTCCTTGACGCTGACCCGGCTTTTAATGCGACCGACTTCCACCAGCACGTCCCGGTTGCGGTCCGAGGCTTCCAGCACCACGCCCATGCGCCCGTAGCCTTTGACCCATACCTCCATGCCCGGTGTGGCGCTGGTAACTGCCACGGGATCGCTGAAGGGAAGATTTTTGGCCGGTTCTTTGGGGGCTTCGGCACGGGGAATGGCGGCTTCCCGCTTTTGCAGTGTCTGCTGGGTTTGCCGGACCTCGTCAACGCTCACATGCTCCCGCTGCACCTTGCGCAGGATGGTTTTCACTTCTTCCTGAGCTTCAAGGTATGCCTTGCGCTGGGCAGTGTGCTTTTGGCTGTTTAGGTCGCTCCAGCCCTTTTGCAGTTTTTCGTGGCGTTCCTGCAACCGCTCGGCTTCCCGTTCGGTTTCCTCAAGCCGGGCCTGCACAATCAGGCGCTCGGCCTCTAGCTCGTTTATTTTGGTGTTCAGATCCCGGACAATATCCTCGATACCACCGGTGGGACCGCCGCTGAGCAGTTCCTCTGCCCGGGCTAAAATGGCGGGATCGGTGCCCAGATCGCTGGCCACCTGCAGGGCGGAGCTGGTGCCGGGCACGCCGATGGTCAGGATAAAGTTGGGATGTCCGGTGTCGGGGTTGAGGCCCACCGCAGCGTTGGCAAAGCCTTCGGAGGCCTGGGCCGCCAGCTTTACCTGCTCATAGTGGGTGGTGACAATCACCTGGGCCTGTTTGCTGTTAAAGGCTTCCAGATACGACACCGCCAGGGCGCTGCCCTGCAAAGGATCGGTGCCCACGATTATTTCGTCCAAAAGCAGCAGAGAGCCCGCCCGGGCTTCCGCCACCATATGGTTGAGATTCTTCAGGTTTCCCGAGAAGGTACTTAAGTCTTCCTCAAGGTTCTGCTCATCGCCGATGTCGCACCACATGGCGCTGTAGGGCACCAGTTCGGAGTCGCTGCCCGCGGGGATGGGCAGGCCTGCCTGGGCCATAAGCACCAGAATACCGGCGGTTTTTAAACACACGGTTTTGCCGCCGGTGTTGGGGCCGCTGACCACCAAGGTGTTGTATTCATCCCGGCCCAGCCGCAGCTCGTTGCGCACCACCCGCACATCCCGCAGCAGCAGCAGGGGATGGGCCGCGGCCACAAAGCGGAATCCCGGGTTTGTTCCTTCTGCGATGACCGGCACATGGGCGTCAAGATCGTCGGAGAGCCGTGCCGCCGCCCCCAGCCGGTCGGCTTCCGCCAGAATATCCTGATTGGCCCGCAGCTGGTCTGCATGATAGGAAATGGTGCGGGACAATTCCCGCAGAATCCGGCGGATTTCCTGCTGTTCATCGCTTTCCAGCATTTTGAGATCATTGTTGAAATCAATGAGCTCCTGGGGCTCGATAAACACGGTCTGGCCCGTCTGGCTGGAGCCATGGATAATACCGGGAATATGGCGTTTTTCCTGGGATTTCACCGGCAGTACATAGCGCTCTTCCCGGATGGTGTAATAGGTATCCATCAGCAGGTTTTTAAGGTCGTGCTTGGTAAGATACTCGTGGATGCGGCTTTTGATGCGCCCTGCAAGGCCACGTTTTCGTTTACGGATGTCCTTGAGTTTGGGGCTGGCGTCGTCCCGGACTTCTCCCCGTTCGTCAAGCACTTTTTTGAACTGGGCCACCAGTTCGTGCAGGGGGCTGAGTTCCGACAGCATGGCGGAAAGCACTGGCAGGGTTTCTGCGCAGCGATTGCCCAGGCCGGACCAGCCAAGGGAAAATTCCGCCAACGTGGCGATATGACGCAGCTCGTCAGCGTCCAGCACGCCGTCTTTTTCGGTTTTGGCCACCAGCAGGCCGGTGTCCGTCAGGTCTGCCAGAGAAATATTATCCCCGGTATCCAGCACCTGCTGCATTTGCTGCACCAGCTCCAGACGGTAGCGGATAGCTTCCGGTTCTGTCAGAATATCTGTGGCCAAAGCGGCCAGCCTGCCGGGTTCGCTTTCAGCGCGGCGGGACAGGGCGGCCAAAACCCGGTGCCATTCCAGATCCTCCAGGGATGTACGGGCAACGTCTACGGTGGGTAAGGGATAGGTCAGCATAACAGGGGCAGCTCCTTGGGTATCAAGTGCGGTCACAATACCGCAGCACAAACATCTTTGACGCAGATTATATGATGCCCCGGTCCCCGGTGCAATGCCCGGGCCCATAAAAAGGCCCCAAAGGCGTTAATAAGGGGCTTATTTTTCCGTTGTCCTGCAGAAATCGGACAGCGGATTATAATATTTGTGCTTCCCGCTTGACAACGGGGCAATGTGCTTAATGATTTAGGTATTGTAATACTGGTAATAACGCGAGGCGTAACCATATAATGGAGGTCATGATGAAGCATGTGGTGTCAGAGTATCTGTGGCGGGGCAAGGCGAAAGTAATTCTCATGATGGCGGTGGTGATGGGGATTATGGCCCTTGGGTCGTCGGCCATGGCGGAAGATCCCGGCTTTGTGCCGCCGGCGGATGTGAAAAAATCCGACAAGCTGGAAGACGGCTGGCACTATAAACTGGTGCTTGGAGCAAGCATTAGTTTCAATGATAACCGTAAAGTCAGCGGCAAGCCCGATGGCAGCACCTTTACCCTGGGGGCCAAAGTCGACAGCGGCGTCACGTTTCTCAGTGGCGACCACGAATGGCGCACAACCCTGGAACTCAACGAAAGCTTTACCCGCACCCCGGTGATTGATGAATTTCTCAAGGCGGCGGATTCGGTAAAGTTCGAGACCATTTATTTGTATACCATTTACGAATGGTTTGGTGTGTACGGCCGTTTTGCCCTCAACACCTCGCTGTTTCCCACCTACGATGTCCAGGCAGAGGATGTCACCTACGCGGTGGCTTATAACGACGGCACCAGCCTGCGGCGCACCAATGACCGGCTGAAGCTGGCGGATTCCTTTTTCCCCCTGACCCTTAAGGAAAGTCTTGGTCCCTATGCCAAGCCCCTTAGGCGGGAAGAAATCACCATGGAAATCCGTCTGGGTTTTGGTGGTCGTCATGTCTTTGCCGACGAAACCTTTGCCGTGGATGACAATGGCGACACCCCGGATATCGAAGTTATGGAGCTCAGGGACGTGCATCAGGCCGGTGTTGAACTTACCATTGCCATGTGGGGTGAGTTCTGGGACAAGCGTATCAGCTACAAGGCCACGGCGGAAGCCATGATGCCCTTTATCAACAACAAGCAGGGTGATGACGACCGCAATGCGGCGGAACTCACCAACATCGAGTTATCTCTTCTGATGAGCTTCAAACTGGTCAGCTGGGCCAGCGTTGATTACGAATTCAAAGCCATCCGGGAGCCCCAGGTCATTGACGACTTCCAGATTCAGAACATGCTGCTGCTTACCTTCTCCTATACCCTGCTGTAAGCGTGCGTAATATCTGTTCTCAGGAAAAACTGCGCCTCCGTCACCCGTGTGTGGCGGGGGCGTTTGTATGCTGTGGAAAACCGGCATTCTTTTTGCCGGGACGGTTTTGAGGGCCTTGTGTTTGGGCGGAATGTCGTTTATCATTAAAGGTCGGAATTAACCGCAAGGAGCATCATTATGACCAACCAGGAAAAACGACGCAGCCGTGAACGCATTATTGCCGTGACGGTGGTGGCGGCCTCAATACTGCTGGTATATAGCGCCACGGCATACCGGCTTGGCATTTTTCCCTTTCCGCCCAAAGAACAGCAGGCAAAAGCCCCGGTAGAGGACGCCATAGATCCTTCCATGGGAGGCATTAACCTGCAACTGCGGGATCTTGACAGCCTGGAAAAACGGGCCATCAAACTGCTGGGACCAGACCGGCAGCGGGTTGACCTGTTTTTCACCGGCTCCAACCGCGGCGAGTTTGATCCCACCGGCTGTGCATCCAGCCCCAGCGGCGGCGTGAGCCAGTGCGCCTACTATATGAATCAGGCCAAGGGCCGGATACCCACCCAGATCCGGGTCAACGGCGGCAACGCCATTACCGCAGACCGCTACACCGATGATGCGGATATTCGCAAAATGCGGGCCAAGGCCCTTACATTTTTCGCCTATTTTCAGGCGGCGAAATTCGATGCGCTGAACGTGGGTCGTCTGGAACTGGCCCTGGGCACGGATTTTCTGCTGCAGGAATATGAGCAGCGGGATTTACCCTATATCAGCGCCAACCTTCGGGACGCTGAAACCCGGAAGCCCCTGTTCCCTCCCTACCGCATTGTGGAGCGGCATGGGGCCACCTTTGCTTTTATCGGCCTGTTCCCGGAAACCATTGTTGACAGCGATGAACCCGGCGCCCTTCAAAAACTGCAAACGTGGCAGCAACAGCGGGGCATTGTGATTGACCCGGTGGACGAGGTTCTGCCGGTGCTGATCAAGGATCTGGAAAGCCAGAACGTTGATTTTATCATGGTGCTGTCCGCCCGGCCTTTGAGCCTGGACTGGCAGACCATGGACAAACCCAATGGTCATATCGATTTCTTCCTTAACAGCGGTGGTGTGGAGGCTTCCCCCAAGCCCGCGGTTACCGGCCCCACCAGTACCCTGGCCAGCGGCACCCGGGGCTCCCATGTGGTGCATGTGCCCATCTATCTGTCGGCACAGCGGCCCCATGCCCCCATTACCTATCTGTATCAGGATTACGATATTACCAATGATCTGCTGAGCCTCAACAAGCGCCTTGAAGAGGTCAACGACCAGATTGTGCGCCTGCGCAAGGAGATGAAGGACGCCGAGGGCGCAAAGGACTGGGAAGAGGTAAAGAAAAAACTGGTCAGCCGCGAAAACGTGCGCAAGGGCGTCTACGAGCAGATTCAGCAAAACGTGGCAAAACTGAAGAAAATGCCCCCCATCTCCAAAGACAAGAGCTATTACTGGGTGCGGATGCAGCCCCTGCATCACAACATGAAGGCCGACCCCACCCTGGAGCCACTGCTGGAACCCCTGCGTCAGGCGTTTTACAACACCGAGTTTGACCCGGCCTACGGCGGGGTGCCAAAAGAATTCGGCTGGGGTATCATGGGCAAAGGCGAACACGCCGGGGTGTCTTCCTGCTTCGAATGTCATCCCAATATTGTGAAGCTCTGGAAGCAAACCCCCCATGCCCAATCCTATGCCAAGCTGCCTGCCGAAGACCGGAAAAAAGAAGAATGCATGGTCTGTCATGTCACCGGCTGGCTGCGGAAAAACGCCGTTGCCTCGGTGGATGAAGTGCCCAAAGGCTTTGACTCTGTCAGTTGCGAAGCCTGTCACGGGCCGGGGTCGTTGCATGCCCGGACCATGGCCAAACCCGAAGCCCAGCCCACAAACTTTATTCAGCGCAAAGTATCAACCTCCCTGTGTACATCATGTCACAAGGGTTTTCACAAAGAGAGTTTCGATGCGGTGGCCGCCATGCCCAAAGTAAGCTGCACCCAGCTTGCAAAGGACGCCGGGGTTGATATAACCCCCAAGGGCAAAAAAAAGAAAAAGGCAAAGGCTGTAAAAGCCCCTGCGCCGGTTCCGCCCCCGCCAACGGCAGTCCCACCGGCAGCGCCACCGGTGCCTCCCCCAACCCAATAAGGATATGAAATGAGTGAACACGACAACAACAGTCCTGCCACCGAAGACAAGCAGGAAAACCTTGACCAGCTCATTGGTCGGCTGGAAACCATTGTGGAGCGGCTGGAGCGCGAGGAAATGCCTCTTGAGGAATCACTGGAACTGTTCCGCAATGGCATGGACCTGCTGAAGCGCGGCAACAAGCGGCTGGAAGACGTGGAAAAGGAAGTCATGGTGCTGGTGGGTGACGACGAGGAAGAAGCCCTGGACCCCCATAACGGAGAAGAGTGGTAGCACACCACAAGGAGACATCATGAGCAGCGACAAAATCGTTTTGGGGCATGGCAGTGGCGGCACCCTGATGCACGATCTTATTGATTCAACTATTTTAAAACATTTCCCGGCCCAGAATCCCGGTAGTCTGGTGGACGCGGTGTCGGTGCAGGCGGCGCAGGATCATGTGCTGTTTACCACCGACAGCTTTGTGGTGTCCCCCCAGGAGTTTCCCGGCGGTAACATCGGCGACCTGGCGGTCTGCGGCACGGTGAACGATCTGGCGGTGATGGGCGCCCGGCCAAAGGGCCTCAGCTGCGGCCTGATTATCGAAGAAGGGCTGGAACTGTCCTTTTTGGAGCGGGTTCTGGCCTCCATGGCGCAGATGGCCAAAACCGCCGGGGTTCCCATTGTGACCGGCGACACCAAAGTGGTGGAGCGGGGCGCGGTGGACCGGATATTTATCAACACCAGCGGCGTGGGCGAGCCGGTGCATGCCATGGCGGGTCTGGATGCGGTGCAGCCCGGCGATGCCATCATTATCAACGGCCCCCTTGGTCAGCACGGCGCCACGGTGATGGCTGCCCGGGAAGGCATTGCGGGACTGGGCGATCTGCGCTCCGATGTGGCCCCGTTGTGGGGGCTTATCGACGCCCTGCTGGAGCAAAAGGTGGAGGTGCGGCTTATGCGCGATCCCACCCGGGGCGGCCTTGCCACCACCCTGAACGAATTTGTGGCCCCGGGACGCTTTGGCATCAATCTTGACGAGACCGCCTTCCCGACGGACCCGGCGGTGGAAGCCTACTGCGATGCTTTGGGCCTTGACCCCCTCTATGTGGCCAACGAAGGTAAAGTTGTTATGGCGGTTGCGCAAAAAGACGCGCAGCGTGCTTTGGATATCCTGCGGGCGCAGCCCTTGGGCCGCGACGCCGCGATTATCGGAACCGTGACAGACGAACCCGTGGGCAAGGTGGTGCTGACCACCGCCATGGGCGGACGGAGATTTGTAACCATGCTGGCGGGAGAGCAGTTGCCGCGCATCTGCTAAGGAGGAGGAGACATGACGAGGGACGCACAGGTACAGGTGCCGTTTTTCCGGCCTGCGGAACAGGACCGGCAGGTGGCTCACAACGTGGGTGACGCCCTGCGGCGGGTACTGATCAGCGGCAAGTACATTCTTGGCCCCGAAGTGCTTTTGTTCGAGGAAGAAGCCGCAGCATTGACCCGAACCTCCGGGGCGGTGGCGGTGTCTTCGGGCACCGACGCACTGGTGCTGATGTTGCAGGCCATGAACATTGGCAAAGGCCACGAGGTTATTGTTCCGGTCTATACCTTTGCCGCCACAGCGGAAGCCGTGCTTCGTTGCGGCGCAAAACCCGTGTTTGTTGATATCGACCCGGAAACCTGGCTCGTGGACCCGGTGCAGATCGCCCGGGCCATTACCCCCCGTACCAAAGCGCTGTTGGTGGTGTCCCTCTTTGGGCTGGAGCCTGCCTGGGACGTACTGGAATCCCTGTGCAACAGCAAGGGGATCATGCTGCTTTTGGATGCGGCGCAGTCCTTTGGCTGTGGCACCCTGGGAGAATTTCCCGGGCGCAAACCCTGGCTTGCGGCGGCCACCAGTTTTTTCCCCACCAAACCCCTGGGCGGCCTGGGCGATGGCGGCATGGTGTTTTCCGACAACGGCGAGTTTATCCGGCGCATCAAGCGCCTGCGGGTGCATGGCAAAGACCACGAAGGCGCTTTTACGGAGCTTGGGGGCAATTACCGCATGGATACGTTGCAGGCCGCAGCCCTGCGGGCAAAACTTCCCACGGTTGGACCCCACCGGGAACACCGGAAAATGGCGGCGGCCCGCTACGCGGACCTCTTTGTTACCTTTGAAGTGCCCCTGAATCTTATCACCCTGCCCGGCGGAGCATCGGACCCCGGAGAAGTGCCGGGCTTCCACGGGTTTTCCTACTTTGTCATCCAGGTGGCAAAGGGCCGGGACGAGCTGAAGGAACACCTGAAGCAGCAGGGTATCGAGACCATGATCTACTACCGCCGTCCGCTTTCGGTGGAGCCTTTGTTTGCAGAGTACCGGCGGCTGCCGCCCCATGTACCCTTTGCATCCATGGCCTCCAACGAGCTTTTGGCCCTGCCCAT
>Ga0070729_10002942_pt1 | contig 20758 bp, 22 predicted proteins | sample tdDd472_FD_66725 | JGI IMG/M metagenome (GOLD analysis project Ga0070729, IMG submission 66725) | Marine sediment microbial communities from the Atlantic coast under amendment with organic carbon and nitrate - tdDd47.2 | ecosystem: Environmental > Aquatic > Marine > Coastal > Sediment | place... | reverse complement strand
CATCGGTTCCGTCTTTTTCAACGACGATGGGACCACAACAACCGTTCCGCATTTTACTTCCGCACAAGGTAAAAACTCTGGCCTGGTTGTTCGTCCCGCTGACCTGAAATTGGTTACATCCGATCTGGTTGGGTTTCCAAAAGGGGTCTATCATTTCTACGACTACTCGTTGTTCTACGAGAACATGAAACAGAACGTTCATGATCGCATACAAGCTTTCACAAACCATTGAACATGAAAAAGCCCGGACAATCCGGGCTTCTTCATAAAATGGATATGACATCAAACCAATCGACTAACAGTCGTGAAAATCCTTGTTGATGTAGAAGCACAAATCAAACAGGTTCTGGACCATTTCATCCACGATTTCTTCCGAATCCGCAGACGGTGTCTCCACGCTCATGGTCTTGTTGACAATCTTAGAGAAGAGCATGCCGATCAGTTGATCGTCGTACATCGTCCAATACTTGCTGCCTGAGGGAAATTTTTTGTCGAATCCGTGGTAGTACATATCTCTTCTGCTCCAATCGTCCTTGTGATTTCACATGCGTTATTTACTCTATCGGCATGGTTCGCAAACCGCTTTATGGATACAGACGATAAATCTTCGTTCATCAATTCAATATGTTGTATTCGTCGCATTTGGACGGGTAAACACTTCAAATTTGACAACTGCAAGCAACAAATCCTGACTGCACAAATGCTTGCAAGTTGCCAAATTGTCGCTCAGATGTAACACTCTTGTGTATCGGCTTAGGGTATAGCAGACCCGAACTACACCGAAAGGAGCCAACAGTGTCATCCCAAAAAATTTTGGTAGTTGAAGATCACAGAGATACACGCGAACTGCTCAAATACAATCTGTCAGCAGCGGGTTTTGATGTCGCGGCAGCAGAAGATGGGCAATTGGGACTCAACCTCGCTCAGGCATTCAAACCAGATATAATTCTGCTCGATCTCATGATGCCGGGAACGGACGGTCTGGAGGTCTGTCGCCAACTCAAAGGCGACCCTGCCTTGGCTCGTATTCCTGTCATCATGCTCACCGCCAAGGGTGAAGAAGTCGACAAAATCGTCGGCCTTGAACTCGGTGCAGACGACTATGTTGTCAAACCGTTCTCTCCACGAGAACTCGTACTGCGCATCAAGGCCATTCTTCGCCGCTATGGCGCACCAGAGCCCAATGCACCGAAATTCTGGGAACGTGAAGGGCTCAAAATCGATTTCGAGGCACACCAGATATCCATTGATGGTGAAGAAACCTCACTGACAGCCACGGAATTCAAACTCCTGACCGTGCTCATATCAGGCACAGGGAAAGTCCAGACTCGCGACAATCTCCTCGACACTGTCTGGGATACGCATTTCGAAGGCTATTCCCGGACAGTCGACACGCATGTCAGACGGCTTCGCCAAAAACTCGGCCCCTACGCTTCCTGGATTGAAACCATCCGTGGCGTCGGCTACCGCTTCAAGGCGTAACGTATTCACACAGCAATCACGTAAAAGCCCCCAGACTAAAAGTCTGGGGGCTTTTACGTTCCTCACACGCAACGAAGCGTGAATCAAACTCGAATTAAACTGCTAGTCACTACCAAGAGTGATCTGGAAAGCAATCGCATAGAGATGGTCGAAAAAGTCGACATACTCTACGGGTATATGCTTGGGCACGTTGATACGTGAAGGAGCGAAATTGATGATACCCCGAATATTTGCGTCCACGAGGTGGTTGGCTGCGCGCTGAGCGCGATCCGGCGGTGTGGCAATGATACCGATTTCAAGGTTCAGCTCAGGAGCCTGTTCCTTGAGATGCGTGGGACAGACGATTTCCATGCCTTCGAACTCCAGCCCGATCTTGTCAGGGTCACAGTCAAAGGCCGCGCAGATCTTGAATCCACGCCGTTCGAAATCATGATGACGCAAAAGAGCGCTGCCCATGTTGCCCACACCGATGAGTGCACATTTCCACAGCCGGTCAATACCAAGCGACTGCTTAATCGAAGTAATCAGCTCTTGAACGTAGTACCCAACGCCACGCACGCCGAACTCACCAAAATAGGCGAGATCTTTTCTGATTTGTGACGAGTTGACTGAACAGGCTCGCGCCAGTTTCTCGGAGGAGATAACTTCATTACCGTCACGCAGCAGATTCTCAAGAACCTGAATGTAGACGGCCAACCTGCCGATAGTCGCTTTTGGGATGTGTTCGCTTTTCATTTTTCCTGTCTCTTACCGCTTAACACAGCGGTAGACATGTGATCCTGGACTTGAGTAGAGCTGAAAAAGGGAGGCCGGAGCCTCCCTTAATATTCATTTCGTAAGTCTAAAACTAGACGACGAAGAGCAGGATCAGGTTAACAACCAAGGCGTAAATAGCCAGGGATTCGATGAATGCCAGGCCAAGAATCAGAGTGGTGGACAGCTGTCCGCCAGCTTCGGGGTTACGAGCGATACCTTCGCAGCAACCCTTGACGCCCATGCCCTGACCGATGCCGCAGAGGCCAGCAGCGATGCCCATGCCGATGGCAGTGGCGTATGCTTTAGCGGACATGACAGCAGGATCGCCAGCAGCGAAAGCGGTGGAAGCAACCAGAAGCATAGCCATGGTGGTGAACAGAATTTTAGCGATTTTCATTTTAATCCTCCAAATGGATTACGTAATATGTTTTGGTCCAAGGACCATTTCCCCAGAATTAGTTGAGCAACTCTTAGTGAGCGTGCTCAGTAGCACCTTGCAGGTAAAGCATCGTCAGCATGAAGAAGATGAATGCCTGAATAGTCTTAGCCAGGATGAACAGGAAGTACATGGGCAGGGAACCGACGAGCGGTGCCAGCATGAACATCAGGATCAGGACGATTTCTTCACCACGGATGTTACCGAAGAGACGAAGTGTCAGGCTAAGAGGACGAGCGAGGTGAGAAACCGGCTCGAGGATAAGCATGAGCGGTGCCAGTGCAGGAACCGGACCCATGAAGTGCTTGATATAACCAAAGCCCCATTTTTTCATACCCACGAACTGATAGAAACAGAACACGATGACCGCCATGGCGGCAGGCGTGTTGATGTTTGCAGTCGGAGCGTCACAGCCCGGGACAAGACCAATCCAGTTCATGCCCAGGATAAAGATGAAAATGGTGCACAGCAGCGGCATGAACTGACGGCCCTGTTCGCCGACGTTGGAGACAACGAAGTCCTCCAGGCCGCCGAAGATAGTCTCGAAGAGATTCTGGAGACCGCCGGGTACCAACTGCAAACGGCTGCGAACGAGCAGACCGAGAGAAAGAATGATGGCCATGACCAACCACATGTACAGAACATGGTTGATGCTTTCGACGCCAAGCCAATGTTCTACGCTGGCGCCCCAATGGCCGATGCTTTTGAGCATATCCATATACAAGAGAGGATGTGCCAATCCACCTGCAAAACCCATATCCAAGCCTCCTTAAAAGCAACTAGGCTATTTTTTCCCCAGCTGATGCAATCCGGTAGCAGTGATGTTGACCACCACGGTCCCGAGACCGCAAATCAGCCCCCAATGGGGAACACGTTCGACTCCTATTAGCCACCAAAGGGCTAGCCCGCTCAGAGTCATCTTTGCCATGAATATTATGAACAGTAAAAACGGTCCTCGTTTTTCGTCGTACACCAACGTCTGAGTCACGCGGGCAAGCGTCCAGAAGTTGACCAAGGCGATAATCGCCCCCGCCGAATAAGCCAGAGACCATCGAGAAAGAAGTGTTACCAGCATGATCACTAGAGAGGTCCCCAGCGACACATAAATCTGATTGCGGACAACGATACGTACATCCGGCTTGGGAAATCCGCTCTTGACGAGCCAACGCTCAAGCCTTTGATTAATCTTGTCCAGCACCTTTTTCTCCGTCCTGTTTCAAAGAACTTGCTTTTTTTGCCTCTTCACGCCTCTGGAGCTTCCTAAAATCTTCAAAAACCATTTTGAACCCGGCAACGACCCCTACTAGAAAGAAGATCATTATCAACCAGGGCTTGGTTCCGAAATAATCATCCAGAAAGTACCCGATAGTGAGCCCGACGATGATGGCCGACACAATGTGTAAACCCATTGTTCCGGCAGTACCACCCAATTGCGTGATACGTACCAACCGATCGTCTTTTGAAAAGAGCATGTTCACATCCCGTGAAAATTGTTGTCAGCCATCCCAACTGGAATACATAGTCGGAATCGGCAATTCGTGCAATCCTTCACAAGTGGTGGAGAAGTAGCACAGCCCGTCAATTGCCGTCAATGGCTTTTTCCGAAAAAGCCGTTCATTCATCGCTTTCTCGCCGGACTGAAAAAAACATGCTTTGCAGCAGGTTGCAACAGTTTTTCCCGACGTTTGCAAAAAACCTCACAAAATTTGTCACCGGGCAAAAAAAAGCGGGAGAGCTCATCCGCCCTCCCGCTCAACTCGCATATTTTTACTCTGGATCACCCACATCCACGACCTTGACCATGAACTCTTTCACACCCTCGGGAGGTTGAAAGAAAACGGCCATGAACGGTGTGGAAGCATCAGGTCGTATAAAGGTGTTGTTGGATAGGATGCCAACGTCACTGGACAGTCCATCCTGAATTTCCTTCTCGGTCTGAACCTGAAGCTGGAACTGTGAAAGCACATTGCCGCACAGGAACGCCTGCGAAGTCAAAACATTGTTGGTCGCGTCGTACAGAATGACCTCGACCTTGATCCGTTCCTTGGGAGCGGAGAACTTGTTCACCGCCTTGCCCTCGACAACGAACAGATTGCCCACTTTTTCGTTGGGCACATAGTACTGCTTGACGTTTTTGAGTTCGATCTTGCGGACGCGTTCTGCCGGGGATTCACCGGGTGCGGTCTCTTGGTCACCGCCAGTATCCTCCATGAACAACTGGCCGACAAAGGGCACGTTCTTGAGCATGTCGCCCAGATCAATACCCATATAGGTCCACGCCTTAAGATAGATGGCTCCGCCCAAAGCGAGAGCGACCACCAACAGAATAATCAGGCATCCCAGAGACTTGTCGCCCTTCTTCTGCGGCACGTCATCAATGGAAAGACTTTTGTCAAAGACGCTGTCCGACTCTTCGTCGTCCTCGTCTTCGTCTTCATCCTCATCATCGTCAGCGAAGAGGTCATCAGACTCTTCATCGTCGTCATCCTCGAACAATCCATTCGAATCGCCGTCTTCGTCCTCGCCGATATCGGCAAAAAGGTCATCACCCAGATCATCTGATTCTGGAGCTAACGGTGCAGCCCCTTCGTCCGGGTCAGGCATCTCTTCTTCTGCATCGTCAAAGAGGTCGTCGGTATCCGGCAGATCCTCTTCCACGACTTCGTCAGCGGGATCGTCTGCTGGCGCCGGAGGTTCCTCGGCCTCGGCAACAGGTTCTTCCTGCGGCTCGTCTGCGGGTTCCTCGGCAGGCGCTTCCTCTTCGGAAGGCGCACCGCCAGCGGCTACATCTTCGAAAGTTTCGTCGAATTCGTCCCCGGCTTGTGTATCTCCACCCTGCCCTTCTTCTTCAAGAAGGGCCTCCACTTCCTCTTCGGGCGTTACCGGAGGGTGTTCGGCCTTGAACACTTGCGCGCACTTGGAGCATTTGACCTTGGCTCCGCCCGCAGGGACTTTATCGTCGGGCAGATTGAAACGGGTCTCGCAATTCGGGCAGGTGACGATCATATTTTGATCTCCAGAAAATCCGGTTGTTTAACTATCGGAAGCCGTTGACAATTCATAAATTCCGTCAAGCTCCCTGTATCGCTCGGCATAGTCCAGACCGTAGCCGACAATGAATCCGTCGCTCAACTTGAAACCGGGAAAATCGACAGTGACGTCCATTTCCCGTCGCTCATGCTTATCAATAAGTGCACAAATTTTCAAACTCTTTGGGTTTCTCCGCCGCAAAACATGCAAAAGGAAATCCATGGAATGGCCGGTGTCCACGATATCTTCGATGACCAGCACGTCTTTTCCCTCGATGGAAACTTCCAGGTCTTTGGAAAAGACAATGTCCTCGGACCGGGATGTGGCTGTGCCATAACTGGCCAGACGGACGAAATCGACCTCGATATCGCGGTCGATCTTTCGGATAATATCAGCAAAAAACAGAAATGCGCCCTTGAGCACGCAAATGCAGACCAGCGGTCCCTCGCCGTCATAGGAGTCCGTGATTTCACGGCCCATGTCTTTGACGCGATCAGCAATCTTTTCTGCGGGAATGAACGGTGTCAATTTATGTGGCATCGTAATATATTTGGTTAAAGGTTTATAATCATGGCAACTTCGTTGCAATGGTCCGGAAATCTCGGACAGTTGAGACAATCAATGAATATCTTCTGGTTCAGGCTTTCCATGCCCTCCTCGATAAAACCGAGATGAGCGAAGAAACTTGTTTCCTCGGTCAGGGTGTATACCTTGAAGATGCCCAGTGTCACGGACTCGTTCAGACAGGTTTCCACCAGCTTGCGGCCCAATTGTTTGCCGCGATGCTTCGGGAGTACTACCAACGACCGAATTTCTGCCAGATTCTCCCAGATCAGACTCAGTGCGCAACAACCAATGACGTTATCGTCATCGTCCACGGCGACCACGAAGTCGCGCAGATGCGAATACAACTGACTGAACGAACGGGGAAGAACCAATGCATCATGTTCATCGGTGTGCATAAGCAGACCGTGAATAGCCTTGACGTCATCAATGCGTGCTTTGCGAATCATGAAATCTACTGCTCTGTCAACTTTTTCACCATGGCAACAAGCATGGAATGTGGGAAAACTCCGGCCTGAGCAAAAATCTGCTTTCCGGTCTTGTCGAAGATGACCATGGTGGGAATGGCCTCTACCTTATACTTGGCGGCAACGGCCTGATCTCCCCAGTACACGGGCAGATTGATGTCGCCCTTGCTGAAGAATCTGTCCAGGTCTTCCACCCTTTCATCCACGGACAAGGCAATGATGTTCACCGAGTCGCCGTGGGTTGTATTCAGCTGTTCCAATTCGGGAATTTCCTGTTTGCAGGAGGGGCACCATGTGGCCCAGAAAAACAGCATGGTTGGCTTGCCCGTGTTGTCGGCAAGGTACTTATCCAATTCTGCCACACCCATGTATGGGTACTTCCCACCCGATGGTTTGGCTATCAATTCAGGCTTGGCCGTTTGGTCAGCCTGCCCGGTATTGGCCTCGGTCCCGGATTCGTCAGAACAGGCCACCAAAGCCAACGACAGGGCCAAAACGACTATAATCCTACGAAATATATTCATAATCCCTCTCTGTTTTGTTGAAAGAAAAAGCATAGCAGAGTTGACCGCCAAATAAAAGCCTCGGGCAGTTGGGAGAAAGATAGCAAAAAACCTCTTTTCGATGCGAACTCTCCACCCCTGTCAAGTTGATTTTTTATGCTTATCGAACGCTTTTACCCTACATTCACTGACATTTCACATCTTTCCGAAAAACCGGGGGTATGCTGACCGGGATTGTTCGGGGAGTGGCCCCGAACACGCATCCCGGTTCAAGGGGCGGGCATTGGGTCCGCCCCTTTTTCCAGAACAGCATCCCTGGAGCATGACATGCTTTATGATGATCACATGAAGGATCGATTTTGTCGTTTCACTTACAATCCGCAGACCAGCGAATACGAACGCAACTGGATTCAATACGCGGACAACACATTCGAACCCGTGCGCAGGGTCGGCAACGTGAAAAAAAAGTTTGAAGCCCAACGAACGGATTTCAACTGGTGGACTGTCAAAAAGCCCGCCCAATGGCGTCCGTGGCATGAGGGTCATGGTTTCTCCTGGAACCACACACTCGGCGAAGAAACAAAACCACAAAATTGGGGCAACAAATCCAAACGGGAACGCAAGGCCGGAGCCACCCCGTATTTTCTGCAACTCGACCTGAACGACACACACCGGATCGAATCCCGCACCGAACGCATCAATGGTCGCCGCGAAACATGGGAATTCGAATATGACGATGCGGGCCGTCTGACCTCGGTCATTGGCGACACGGGCTGGTGTGAAGACTTCGAATATGACGACAAGGGCCGCAGAAAGGCTGATTATACCGTTGGCCGCGAGCCGTTCATGCGCTCCTATCAATACACGGATGACGACCGGCTGCTGGCCGTTGATACTCTTCAATTCGAACATGACGCACTCGGCTTCCGATCTGCCAAGATCAATGGAGAGTCTGTCACCCGCTACAAGTACAGCAAAGATTACCGGCTTCTTGGCGCCCTTCTGCCGGATGGCCGGGAAATCACCTTTGACCATGATGAACACGGCAGACGGCAGGCCCGGTACGTCAACGGCACGCTGGATGAGGCGTATCAATGGAAAGACTTCATCCGTCTGGACCGCTTCAAGGACGAGGTCAACGACTGGCAGTTCCATTACGATAAAGAGGAGCGCATCCCATACAAGGCCACGGTCAACGGCACGGATTACACCTTATATTACGATCAGGTAGGCTCACTCAAAGCGGTTGTCTCACCAACCGGGAATGTGGTAAAGGCCATTCAATACGGACCGTTCGGCAACATCCTGTGGGATTCGAATCCAACCTTGCGCGTCCCCATCGGCTTTGCTGGCGGCGTCCACGACCCGGATACGGGCTTCGTCCGATTCGGCTGGCGCGACTATGATCCCGACACGGCCCGTTGGACCGCTCAGGACCCCATCGGCGACGCTGGCGGAGATGCTGACTGGTACGGGTATTGTTTGGATGATCCGGTGAATACAACGGATTCTTCGGGGTTATTTGTTGGACCGTTACTATTAGGACTCGCAGCAGCAACAGGCATTGCGACTGTAGGAGCAGGCGGGGCCGCTCTTACTACAGATGGCCTCGGAGCGTTGGCCGGGAAAAATAAAGAAGATCACTTCAAGGCTACCAAAGGAACTGCAAAGGCCATGGCAGGAGCCGCTGCCATCAACGCAGGAATTGGCGCAACTGCCGCGGGCGGCGCGGGAATTGCCAAAGCCGCACCAGCAGCCGTTGCAGCCGCGCCGACGATTATCAGGCAAGGGAAAGAAGCGACGAAGGCTGTCGCAGGAAAAGGGAAAGACGCCATTAAGGCCGGGATAGAATGGGCAAAGGCAAATCCGGATAAAATTGATAAAATCGGTCGCATTGGAGCGGACATTGTTAACCCTAATTTACCGCCTGAGACATTGGAAGGCCAAGGGGTTATCGTGACCTACGAAACGGGAAAGAAAATCTATGATGCAATCAATAATGGACATAAAAAATCACAAAAAAAAGAAAGTAGACCTACTCACTCTGAGTGGTGGGGTCGCTAGCCTTGGCCTAGGCATCACAATGATATGCGACATTGGCTACTGCACACGCTATAATTACTGCTGGGAATGGGGAGAATATCACCTTGAAATGGGGACAGGGGTTACAGTGATAGCCATTTTTATGTTCATCATGGCTTTCCGCAAAGGACAACGAGATTATACTGAAATCTTTATTTGCCCAAAGTGCGAAACGGCACTTCCCTTCGCAGAGGTCCCAAATGAAATCTGCCCCAAATGCCAAACCAAATTGGAACCGCTTGAGGGTTTCTACGAACGACACCCGGAATTCAAAGATAAATAACATATGGGAGTCTTGACGTCTGGTCGAGGCTCCCTCTTTTCTTTGACAGGCGGGGCCGCTCTTACTGCGGATGGCCTCGGAGCGTTGGCCGGGAAAAATAAAGACGATCACTTCAAGGCCACCAAAGGAACTGCAAAGGCCATGGCAGGAGCCGCGGCCATCAAACGCAGGGATTGGCGCAACTGCCGCGGGCGGCGCAGGAATTGCCAAAGCCGCACCAGCAGCCGTTGCAGCCGCGCCGACGATTATCAGGCAAGGGAAAGAAGCGACAAAGACAATCAGTAAAGGCATTAACAATGTCACCCGAAATCCGTCGATATCAAAACCACTTACTGCTGCGGAAGACTTTGTTAATTCTGCATTGCCAACGGGAACCCCTATGCCTAGCAAGGCCGGATACGCTGGTGGGATATATGGACAGATTTTCGATGTTGAAGAACAAATTAATGAGGCCGATAAATGGTTAAAAAACAATTCAAATCAAATGGTCAGCCATAGCAAGTGGAGTCATATTGATCATTTTAGGCATATGGATGGACCCAGAAAGTACACTCGCATATGGAGATCTTCCTATTCCCGCATACGCTGATTTAATATGGATATTACTTGGCTTGATTATAGTATGGTATGGAGTCTGGGGGCACCGCCGACAAACACAAAATCGTAACGATTTCATTTGCCCCCGATGCGAAAAGGTATACTTGACTGCCACGAATATCCTCCAATGTAGAGAATGCAATGTCCCTTTGGAACCGCTTGAGGGTTTCTACAAACGGCACCCGGAATTGAAAGATAAATAACCAAAGGCGTTCTTAAAAATCTCGGAACTTCTTCCTTTTTAAAGAGATTAAGCGACGACGTGTGATCCAAAGATTTCCCAGGTTTTGAGGAAAGTGGCGTCGAAGGTGCGCTTTTCCACGTGGGCGCGGGCTTTGAGGCGCATGTATTCGATGCGCTCCGGGGTGTCGACCATGTGGATGATGGCCCGGAGCAATGAATCAGAATTATCCGCTGGGACAATGAGGCCGGTCTCGTTGGGCAGGACATTCTCTGCCGGGCCGCCCTTGTCCGTGACAATGACGGGCAGGCCTGAAGATTGGGCTTCCAGCACCACGTTGCCGAAAGTATCCGTGGCCGAAGGAAAGACAAACAGGTCAGCCGAGGCATAGGCCTGTGCAAGCGATTCTCCCTTGAGCACACCGGTAAACGTCACGGGCGCACCCCGGAGCATACGCTGCATCTCCTTGAGATACGGGCCGTCACCCACCACGATAAGCTGTAATCCGTCCCGCATCCTCACGGCCTTCCTGAAACTCTCGGCGAGCACATCCAAACCCTTTTCGCGGGACACGCGCCCTACGTACAAAAGCTTGGTCCGGCTACCAACGTCAAACTGATTGAAAAAGCCGTTACGCTTATCCGGGTGAAAACGATCCGTGTCCACACCACGTGGGTAGGTCACGATTTTCTCCGGGTCGATCCCCTTGTCGGCCAACTCAAACTTGGTAGCCTCGGACGGCGCATAAATGACCTGCATCTGATTGTAGAACCAACTCATATATCGCCAACATCCGTCTTCCAGGGCCGCGTCTTCGGTAAACGCGCCCACGTATTCGGGAAAGGCCGTGTGATATGTGCCGTGAAACGGCAACTTCAATATCTTTGATATGGCAAGAGCCGCCAATCCGACCGGACCGGGCGTTGCCGCGAGGATGCAATCGTATTCCTGCTCGAAACAATGCGTAAGCATTTCCAGAAACGGCGGATAGGCCAGCGTAATTTCCGGGTATTCCGGGATGGAAAACCGCCCTACCGGAGCAAAACTGACCGCACCGGGAACATCCGCATTGGCCCCGCAGGTTATTACGGTCATATCCTTGCCGTGACGGGCTACCATTTTGAGTTGCTGCCGAATGGTCCGGGCCACACCGTTGATCTCGTCAAAGGTATCCGTAAAGTGAGCTATTTTGAGATCGTCGCCGGTTCGATAACTCTTTTTGTGCCGAAACCGGGCCAAACATTCACGGGAAAAACTGCGTTCCGATGAAAAAAGATCATACCCGACAAAATACGGGACGAGCAGCGCATAAAGCGACCCTGCCGACCCAATGGAATGAAAAACATCAAACAGATTCGCCCCAAGCACCGAGTTCAGTGTCCGGTCCGCAAACTCGGAAAGAACCCGGTTGGCGGCAAGTGAAACAAACCGCGCCCATTCCTTTTCCAGTTCAACGACATCACTGACCTTGCCCCGTGCGATCCGCATCAACGTAGGATCATGGGCGATGATATCCCCGGCTTCCTTGAGCAACATCTCCTGCACGGAATCACTCGGGCCGTATTCTCGATGCAAAGTGGCCTTGCCCCGCCCAAGGAGTCGTTGAAAAACATTGGTGAGCGTAGGCTTCTTTTCCTCGCCCGGAGCCAGCGCCGACTTGAGAAACCGGAAACACAGATGTTCCGACACCTCAGGACTCATGGTCCCCATGCGTGAACGGTAAAACTGGTAGCCAATACCATACAGGTTGTGAGCCATAGTGCGGGGTGTGGCCGGTGTACCTGCGGGGGCACATGTGTGATTGATTACGCCATCCAGCACACTGTTGATGCATGGGCCACCTGTAAACCGGGTGTACATACGCGCAATGTTGAGTGAGCTGTGATCGTCAGACCCGCCGGTTAATCCCTTTTCCCATGGAACATCGCCATGAGGCTTGATGCCATACATATTCGACATGCGCTCGATATCCATGGGCGTCAGCTTGGTGATGATATCCCGAAGCGTCTTGTTCTGCCTCGCGTCGCGGGTACCGTTCTCCTCAAACACGTCAAAAAGCAGCAACGCCTGCTCAAAATGGGCAGGCGTCAGGCGATCATTAACGGCAAAAAGTGGGTGCGCCAGGACGTGTGCGATCCCCTGCTCCCGAAGGTAGGGAACAAGATCGAACAAGTTCTCACGACACCGTTGAATGTCGTCATTCTGCGACTCGGTGATGTGATAGGCGAGTACATGAAGCTTGCACTTGTCCTCCGGGAAATAGGTCGTGATCTCCTCGGAAATGAATGCCCCCGGCAAATGGGCTATCTCCAGCGCACCATCAATGGTGTTATGATCGGTGATGGTGACCATATCCATGCCTCGAGCTCGGGCAATGTTGTACAAATCGAGTGGTTCGGTGAAACTTTCCGGGCACCCGATCTTTTGCAAAATCCATTGCGACGGGCGGGTGGAAAACTTTGAGTGAACATGCATGTCCACGGAAAACTTGAAATCAGCCATGGGAACCTCCATGGAAAAAAAGTGCGTTAAGCACAGCGCGTGAGTCCTTCTTCAGCTACAGACTGGCAGGAAACGCACCGTCGAGCCGATGGATTGGCCTTGAGCCGGGCCACGCCGATCTCCTCGCCGCATTCTTCGCACACGCCATAATCTGTTTCCGCCAAACGTCTGAGCGCGTCTTCCATCTCCCGAATTCGGGTCACGCGACGGCGCTGCATGGACACATTCAACCCATGCTGGGCCAGTTGAGATGCAAAATCGGTATCGTCCGGGCAATTTTCCACGACCAGAGCCTCATCAACTTCCGGCCCTGTCATGGTGTTCAGCCCCTGCACAAGGTGCATGCGAATTTCCTTGATCTGTGTCTTGGTCATTGGGGTCCTCCCTGTCAGATTGATTCGATACCTTCTTAAAGATTTCGGGAAGGCAATGGGTGCCGCTTCGGTTACAGACAACAAACAATTCCGCGTAACTCCACATCCAAATCCATGGACGAACGAACTAAACAGCGATAGAGTTTCAGGCGACAAACCACACTGGAGTCATCATGAAGTGGATGTACGTCTTATTCGCCCTGCTGGCCGGAGCCATGATGCCGGTACAGGCAGGCGTCAACTTACGGCTGAAGGGCTCATTGGGAGACCCTATATGGGCGGCCACGGCCTCATTCGCCGTAGGCACATTGGTCCTGCTCGCCTATGCATTCGCCACTAAAGCCCCCATCCCCTCTCTGGGCATGGCAACGTCTGCCCCTGTATGGGCATGGACTGGCGGCGCACTGGGCGCATTCTTTGTTTTCGCCATCATCATTCTGGCCGGAAAACTCGGTGCTGCAACCATGATGGCATGGCTTCTGGCTGGACAATTCATAGCCGCCCTAATCCTTGACCACTACGGATTAATAAGCTTTAACGTACACACCGTTTCCTGGCAGAGAATTGCCGGCGTTTTCCTCCTCATCATCGGGGCAACGCTGATAAATAGGTATTAATAAAAAAAATATACCCCCACACACCCATCTGACCTGTGCGAATGCGCACACGAAAAGTTTAGGATGGGAGAGGGAATGGGGTCTGGGGAAGGGAAGAGAGAAAGCCCTTTTCAAAGGGTTTCCCTCTTCCCTTCCCCAGACGCCGGAGGCAGCACATGAAACTCGTCAAAAATCTCGGCACAGTATGCCGGATGATCAAAATTGAACACTCGATCTTTGCCCTGCCCTTTGCGTACATGGGCGCATTCCTGGCTGCTGACGGCTGGCCCGGATTCTACAATCTGGCTGTCCTGACCGTAGCCATGGTCGCGATTCGCTCGTTTGCCATGGCCTTCAATAGATATGCGGACCTCGACATCGATCGCGAAAATCCACGCACTCAGAAACGGGAACTGGTCACAGGTGAACTGTCCACAGGCTTCACCCTGATGTTCATCCTGGGGACCGCTGTGATTTTCATCGTTGCCTGCGCCATGATGAACCCGCTGTGCCTCAAACTGTCGCCGGTCGCCTTGATCATGTCTGCCGCCTACAGTTTCTGCAAACGGTTCACTTACTGGTGCCACTTCGTGCTCGGCTCGGTGCTGGGCCTGGCCCCGGTTGCAGGCTGGCTTTGCGTGGAACCGACCGTCACCCTGCCTGCAATCCTGCTCTTCTGCGGTGTAACCATGTGGGTAGCAGGATTCGACTTGCTCTACGCCAGTCAGGATGCAGACTTTGACCGGGAACGAGGCCTATTTTCCATCCCGGCCCGACTGGGCATCCCTGCCGCACTTGGCATTTCAACTTTGAGCCACGCAACAACGGCTGCTTTTTTCCTGCTTGCGGGCTGGGCTGCTGGCCTTGGTGCCATATATTTCATCACTGCCACGGTAATGGGACTGATCCTCATGGCCGAACACCTGCTCGTCAAACCGGACGACATGAGCCGTGTAAACGTGGCGTTCTTCACCATGAACGGCGTTATTTCCGTAGCCTTGTTTGTAGGGACTGTTATCGACCTGATGGCCCGAGGCTGACACTAACCGGACACAAGGCTGCCCATGCAAGAAAAAGTAGAATTCGCGATCCAATTCCTGACTGACTGGCTTCATTCCACGGTACTGACCGGGACAATGCTCGCCCAATGGAGCTGTGTTATCGGCGCCTACTTGTTGACGGTCCTTCTTTGGCGCGGTCTGGAACGCCGCCTGTTCGCATGGGTGGACAATACCATTGAAAACGACCTTGGCCGGTCCCTGCTCCGCGCCTTGGTGGATGTGGGCAACGTGGCCCTGTTCATCGTCTTCATGCAGGTTTGCGCAGCGGTGTTCTGGTCCATGAACCTGACACCCCGAGTGCTCGACGCCGCCAGCGATCTGGCTGTCGCCTGGATCATCATCCGATTCCTGACAAGCATGATGCCCAACCACACCTTGGCGCGAGGCGTGGCTATTGTTGTCTGGAGCGTTGCGGCCCTGAGCATCTTCGGGCTGCTTTCCCCAATTACAGACTTTCTGGATGGCCTGCGCATCACCGTCGGCGACACATCCTTCACAGCCTTTGGAGTCATCAAAGGCGTTGCCCTGGCCGCCCTGTTCCTGCAAGCCGCAGTCATTGTGGCCCAGTTTGTAACAAACCGTATTAACGCCATTTCTGGATTATCCCCCTCGGTCCAGGTGCTCATGACCAAAGCGGTCAAAACCTGTCTGTACACGGCAGCCATACTGTTCGCCATGTCCAGCGTGGGCATCGATCTGACCAGTCTCGCAATATTCTCAAGCGCACTCGGCGTCGGTATCGGCTTCGGGCTCAAGACAATTTTTTCCAACTATGTGGCGGGCATTCTCCTGCTCATGGATAAATCCATCAAGCCGGGTGACACCATTGAAGTGGGCACAGTCTTCGGCGTGGTGAGCGAAATGCATGGACGCTACGCCTCCATCCTCACCCGTGACGGAATGGAGTATCTCATTCCCAACGAACTGCTCATTTCCGGCGAAGTGATCAACTGGACCCACAAAGACAAAAATGTCCGTATCAAAATACCGGTGGGCATTGCCTATGATTCCGACGTGGACAAAGCTCTTGAACTGCTCATTAGGGCATGCTCCGGCGTCAAACGCGCCCTGCACTCTCCGGCCCCGGCTTCCCGACTCATGGGATTCGGAGATAACTCCGTGGACCTCCAACTCCGTATCTGGATCAGCGATGCGGAAAGCGGTGTTGCCAACGTACGAAGCGAGGTGCTCCTCAACATATGGAATCTATTCCATGAGCACGGTATCGAATTCCCGTTCCCGCAACGCGACCTGTTCCTCAAATCCGGCTCGGAATTATCAGTGACTTTGGACCAAAACAAAAAAACGGAATAGCCGCTCGCACTCGTCCACATCCTGTCAATCTGCTGATTTAAAATCACTTTACCACCACAAAAGGAAGCGTTGATCACAAGCGCTTCCTTTTTTTTCATTTTAGCTTGACTATCAAACTAATCTACAAATATGAATCTTGATATTCAAACTATATCACTTTCAAACAAGTAGAGACTCATATGTCATTTGATTCCATTTTCTGGGTGGCACTTCAGAGCAGCATCGTGCTGGGCCTCGTTCATGGCGTGAACCCCTGCGGCCATTCGTGGCTGGTTCTGGCCCCATTCGTATACGGCGAGAAAAACGGGAAACGGGTGTTCACTCTGACGTCGGCATTCATCATCGGGACCTCGCTCGCCTGCCTCGCCATCGGCCTGACGCTCGGCTCCATTTCTCTGGCAATCCCGACATCCTTTTCCTATTACGTGGACATCATCACCTTCATGATACTCCTTGCGCTCGGCTTCATCCTCATCATCAAACCGTCTCTGCTGCACAACCACGATCATGACCACGGGCATGAACACTCACACGACCATGAACAGGCATGCAGTCACCACACCCACGACGCATGTTGCCACGGCCACAAAACACCCTCAGCCCGCTCCATCACCACATGGGGATTATTCTCCATCGGTTTCGTCAACATGGTAGTGCCGTGCCCAACCGTGGCGATCATGTATACGTATGCCCTGGATTCCGGAAGTGTTCTCAATGGAACTCTCGTATTCGGCGCATATGCCATCGGTACAGCCATAGCCCTTGGCTCCGTCATCTATGCAATTTACAAGGCAGCAGATTTCGTGCGCACCCTGGAACAGGATTGGGTCGAGCCAATGGTCATGCGAACGGCCGGTGTCATGACCATAGCTTTCGGCTCCTACAGTCTGTATACGTCTACAATCTAGGAGACGCCAATGATCAACAAAATCAACCATGCCATTATCGAATTCTTTGAAAAGCTCTCATCATGGGAGCACGATGTGGTACGAGAAAAAGGCATGACCCTGCCGCAGATGCACACCTTGGAAATCCTTGGCATTCATGGAGCCATGCGCATGAAGGAACTGGCTGAAGCCATGGGCATTACCACCGGCACGCTGACCGTACTTGTGGATAGGCTGGAGTCAAAAGAATACGTGCGCCGCAAGCCGCATGACACAGACCGCCGATCCATCAACGTCGAATTGACGGACAAAGGCCGCACACTCTTCGAAGAGCACGACAGGCTGCACCAGCAACTGACCGAAGAACTCATCGGAGCCTGCCCACCCGAAGACCACAAAGTCCTCCTGCGTTGTCTGGAAACCATGAACAGGGAATTCTGACAGCCTGACCATTGACCACCCAACCGCTCTGCCGTACTTTCACAGGCATGAGCGAATATATTGAACACAATGCTGACGGGCCTTCCGTGGGACTGGTCAAGAAAGAACTCTTCACCTTTGATGAAGGCGGTACGGGGCTGACTCTGGACTCAGGCCGCACTCTGCCATCTGTTACATTAGCCTATGAGACCTGCGGCACGCTAAACGAAGACAAATCCAATGCCATCCTCGTCTGCCATGCCCTGACCGGTGACTCTCATGTGGCCGGATATTACAACGAAGAAGATCCCAAGCCTGGTTGGTGGGATCTCATGGTCGGACCGGGCAAGCCCATCGACACGGACAAATATTTCATCATCTGTTCCAATACCATTGGCGGTTGCATGGGCTCCACCGGCCCGATGACGCGCAATCCCGAGACCAACCACCCCTACGGCACGTCTTTTCCGGTGGTGACCATAGGTGACATGGTGCGTTGCCAACGGCGACTTATCGATCATCTGGGTATCGACACGTTGCTGGCCGTGGCAGGCGGGTCTGTCGGCGGTATGCAGGTCCTCGAATGGTCTGTGCGCTATCCCGACCGGGTCCGCGCCGCCCTGCCGCTCGCCACCACCACCAAGCACTCGGCGCAGGCCATCGCCTTCAACGAAGTAGCCCGCCAGGCCATCATGGCCGACCCCACCTGGAACAAGGGCGACTACTACGAAACAGGTCGCCCCGAGCATGGTTTGGCCGTGGCCCGCATGGTCGGGCACATCACCTACCTGTCTGACGAGTCCATGCGTCACAAATTCGACCGCCGCCTTCAGGATCGCGTGGAACTCTCCTTCGATTTCGAGGCAGATTTTCAGGTCGAGAGCTATCTGCGCTACCAAGGCAACAAGTTCGTAGACCGGTTCGACGCCAACTCTTTTCTCTATCTGACCAAGGCCGCCGACTATTTCAACTTGGAAAACCAGCATGGCGACGGCTCGCTCGTCTCCGCGTTCTCCCGCGCATCCTGCCGCTATCTGGTCGTCTCATTCACCTCGGACTGGCTCTATCCGACCTACCAGTCCAAGGCCATGGTCAAAGCCATGAAAAAGAACGGGCTGGATGTCAGTTTCTGCGAGATCGAAGCGCCATGGGGTCACGATGCATTTCTGCTGCCCAATGACCGACTCAACGGATTGCTCTCCGGTTTCCTCAACCGGGTCAGCAACGAAATCACAGGGGGCAAATAATGCGGTTTGATCTTCAGGTCATTGCGTCATGGATAGAACCGGGCAGCAAGGTCCTCGACCTCGGTTGTCGGACCGGCTCCTTGCTCAGCTATCTGACACGAGAAAAGAACATTATCGGCACCGGCATAGAAATCGACGAGGACGCCGCAGGTCAGGCCATTGCCAAAGGATTGTCCGTCATTCACGGAGATATCTACGAAGAACTCGAAGATTACCCGGACAACGCCTTCGACTACGTTATCCTCTCCCAGGCGCTCATGCAGGTTTCCGACCCGGAAACCTGTATCCGGGACATGCTCCGAGTCGGCAAGCTCGGGATTGTCTCGTTCCCCAATTTCACCCACTACAAGAACCGGTTCCAGATGTTCTTCACCGGACGAGCGCCCATGTCCAAGGAACTGCCCTATGAATGGTACAACACCCCGAATATCCGGGTCATACCTATCACTGATTTCCGCCGGTTCTGTTCGGGAATGAACGTGCCTATCGTCAAGGAAGTTGCTATTTCCACCTACCATCACGATGAAAAAGGCCGAGTCATTACCTTCCTGCCCAACCTCTTCGCCACTTTCGGCATTTTCATGTTGGGACAAAGTAAGGGATAGAAGATGCCTCCAGCGGCTGGGGGAAGGGGAGGAAAACCCCTTTGAAAAGGGTTCTTTCCTCCCCTTCCCCCAGACCCCCATCCTCTCCTTTTCCTAAACTTTTTGTGTCGCCTTCGGCGAAGGGTGATAATGTAAATAGAAGGCACAAAAAAGCGCACCATGCTTAGAAACATGATGCGCTGTATAAATCGTTTCTCCAACTCAAATAGTAACCATAACAGTTACATACTTCGCCGAAGGCGACACGGGATTCCAAAGGGGTTCGCCCTTTGGCGGGTCAAGGGCAATGCCCTTGTCTCTCCGAAGGAGGCCGCCGGCAGGCTCTTCTCCCCTACTTAGCGCAGGGTACGCCGTGAGACTTATAGATCTCGCCCAGCGTGTTAATGAGCTTCTTGTTGTTGAAAAGTTCGTGCACGATATCATTGGCAGCAGGAATAATCCGAGCGCGCAACTCGTCGTCGGTGAGGGACCGACGAATAATGTCGGCCAGAGCGTCTACATCGTTGGACGGACAAAGCAAACCGGTCTCTTCGTGTGCCACCAATTCAGGGACACCAGACACATCCGTGGCAGTTACAGGCACACCTGTTGCCATGGATTCGGCCACCACGTTGGGTATACCGTCCCGGTCACCGTCCTTGGCCTCACGACAACCAAGCGTGAAACAGTCGGACGAACCGAGCAATTTGATCACGTCGTCATGAGTAATGGTGCCGGTCAATGTGGTGACGTCATTGAGACCAAGATCCTGAACGAGTTTTTCGATCTTCCGGTTGAACTTGGCTTTGCCTTCACCCACCAGAGTGTACCGAAAATCAAGTCCTTCGCTCCGCAGCTTGGCGAGTGCCATGAGTACGGTATCCAGCCCTTTCTTTTCCACGAAACGGGCAACTGTCAGGATTTGATATGGCGTTTTGGCCTTGGTGCCACGCCCGTTGGGCGAGAACAGATCGAGATTGATGCCGTGATAAACGCAATGGATAGGTTTCTTGCCACCCACGGTCTTTTCAAGATGATCGGCGTTGTATTTGGTGCAGGTGACCACGAACTTGGCCCGATCAACTTTGTCCTGAATACGGCGCGGGTCCTGGGTGTAGATATCCTTGGCATGGGCCGTGAATGAAAACGGGATATCTGCGAGAAAAGCGGCGTACATAGTGACGGTGGTCGGCGTGTGCGCGAAATGGCCGTGCATGTGCGCCAGATTCACGCCGTCGTCGAGCACGGATTTCTGCATGATGTACCCGGCCTGGAGCATGTGCTTAACCCAAGTGTATTTTTTGGGAGCCAGTGCAAAGCGGGACTTCATGAGTTTGAGACATTCCATGTACCGCTTGGGCATTTTGCAGAAGAGGCGGATGTTGTACCAGA
>Ga0070729_10002941_pt1 | contig 20765 bp, 9 predicted proteins | sample tdDd472_FD_66725 | JGI IMG/M metagenome (GOLD analysis project Ga0070729, IMG submission 66725) | Marine sediment microbial communities from the Atlantic coast under amendment with organic carbon and nitrate - tdDd47.2 | ecosystem: Environmental > Aquatic > Marine > Coastal > Sediment | place... | reverse complement strand
ACGCACCGCATCCATGACCAGTACATGGCCAAAGGCCTGCTGATCCGTGTCCGGCACCGCCCGCAGAGCTTCCTGCAGGGATTCCTGCCGGGTGGCTCCGCCGGTACAGAGGGTGCAGGGGGTATTCAAACCCTCAACAAGGTTGACAATGACGGGGTCTCCCACCTCGCTGTCATCCACCACCAGCACCAGGTGCGTTACTTCTTCAATGTTGTCAAGGTGATTCAGGGTCCAGCCACACACCGGCGTTCCCCAGAGGGATTGCCACTGTTTTTTGCCACCCCAACGATCGCCCTTGCCGGCAGCCAGAATAACCCCAAGGCAGGTATTCATACTACAGCCCCTTCATGTTATGGACGACTGACGATGGAACAGAAATTGTTCCTAGCAGTTGAACAGTTTTTCAAGTTCTTTTTCTATGTCTGTTTCTTTTTTGCGTTTGGCAATGGCCAGTTCGCGGATAACCAGGTTGCGGGCCATTTCCAGCATACGGCGCTCGCCAAAGGAAAGTTCTTTTTCCTTGTCATACTTCAGGAGATACAGATCCCGCAGCACTTCAGCGACCTCGAACACGGAACCGGTCTTGATTTTTTCCATGTACTCGCGGTAACGGCGATTCCATGTCTGGGTATCGGTGGCCACCTCCCGGTCTTTGAGGATAGTCATAACCCGCTCAGCCTCTTTGCGGCTGATGATATTCCGCAGACCAACATTATCAATGTTGTCCTTGGGAATCAGGACTTTCATGCCGTTATCCATAATACGCAGCACATAGAAGTCCACATTTTGACCGGCAATGGAACGTTTTTCGATTGCGGTTACTTCACCCACACCATGGGCGGGATATACGGCTTTGTCGCCAACTTTGAACATAATAAGCACCTCCTAGGACGTCGACTGTTCATGATACGGAAACTTTTTTGTAAAGTCAAGTATAATGAGTGTTTTCGCCCCGTTATGGATTGGATTTGTTTTCCCGCCGGGCGTTGCCGGGGTCTCCGGGTAAATTAAAGTCAATAAGTTAAAATGCGACCTCGAATCCATCGGGACGCAACAGCGATTTCACGGGACAAAATCGAATATTTTTGCGATATATCTTTTTTATATTGTTTTAGATCATTTTTGCCGTCATTCTCCCGGTGCGTGTCCGGTGTTTTTAAAATTCCTGGCCGGGGGAATGTTTCGATTTACGTTGTTGTGGTTGGCATGCAGCAATTAGTCTCAACCGCTTAACACGCCACGTTACGACCTGAGGCCACATACCACGCAGTGCTGTCCATACCCCCTAGCCAAAGCCCCGGGTCGTGATTATACTAAAAAACATGCGTAGATTACTGTACGCCGTTGTTATGGGATTAGTAATGCTGTGGATGACACCGCTCATGGCTGCCGATGCCGACTTTGACGTGGTAAAGCACAGCGAACACTTCTCGTTTTACGCCCACGGCTGGAACAGCCAAATAGCCAAGATCGTTGAGGAATCAGAAGACATCCGCGCCGAGTATGTTCAGCAGCTGGGCCAGGATTTCGATGGAATCACCAAGGTCTATCTTGCATCCAGCCCGGCGGAGTTTTCTCGCCTGCAACCCGGCGGCGCAAAGGTGCCCGAGTGGGCCATTGGCGTGGCATGGGCAAAGCAGAACGTCATTGTGCTGAAATACGCATCAATAAACGGATCAATTCCGGACCTTTACAAAACCTTCCGCCATGAGCTGAGCCACATTGCCCTGGGTCGGGTGACGGGCTACCGGAATATTCCCAAATGGTTTGTTGAGGGCATTGCCATGTTTTTGGCCCGGGAGTGGTCATTTGCCCGCCACGAACAGATGCTTTACGCCGCACTAGCCGGAAATCTCTACAGTTTTGAAGATATCCGCCGCCGTTTTCCCTCCCATCATTCCGCCACCAGCCTGGCCTATACCCAAAGCCTTCATCTGGTGGACTGGCTTTCCGGGCAGTTGGGTGAGGACGATTTTCACCGCTTTATTGCGGCCATTGGCGGGGGCGAGGACTTTTATGAAGCACTGGAACGCCTCAGCGGTATGAGCATTGAAGAGCTTGAAGCCGCGTGGCTGGGCAGCCTTAAGGTAAACTATTCCTGGCTGCCGCTGTTGACCGGCTCCGGTTTTTTGTGGTTCATGATGTCCCTGCTGTTCATTTGGGGCTATATTGCCTACCGCCGCCGTAAGGCCCAACGCATGCACAAGCTGGCGCTGGAAGACGCCTTTATGTACGGCGAACCCCTGCCTAAAAAAAGGGGCTGGAAAGCCCGTCGGGCCGCCCGGGCAAAGCTGCGGCTGGTAACGCCACCGCCGGAGGACGAGGTTCCTCAAATACCTGAAAACACTAACAATACAGACGACCCGGCATCACCATCAGAACACTGGAACATCGTCGACACCGACACGGATGAAGCGCCCGATCCCGACGATCCTCCCCGCTGGCTGCATTAGCCTAACCCCCTGAAATCAATGCAATACCGGGGGTTCGAACAGTATCTCGCGGATGCGTTGCATAAGATTTTCCAGACCGCTGCGTTTTTTTGCGCTCAGCAGCACCGCATCGGGATAGGCTTCCAAAAGCGCGGTGCGTTCGGCGGTATTCAAAAGATCGCTTTTATTGAACACCATCAGCCGGGTAATTTCGTTAAGGGACAGCTCCGTAAGGATATCATCAACCGCATCAATAAGATCGCTGCGCTGGGAGTCACCGGCATCCACCACATGCAGCACCAGGTGCGCCTCCCCGATTTCCTCCAGCGTGGCCCGGAAGGCCTGCTTGAGATCCTTGGGAAGCTCCTTGATAAATCCCACGGTGTCCGCCAAAATAAACTTCTGGGTACGGGAAAAGCCCATATGACGGCTGGTGGTGTCCAGGGTGGCAAAGAGCTTGTCCTCCACCAGCACATCTGAACCGGTCATGGCGTTGAGCAGAGTGGATTTACCCGCATTGGTGTAGCCCACAATGGACACCTGGGGAATGCCGCTGCGCTGTCGCTGGGACCGTCGCAAAGCCCGCTGCTTTGACAGGCTTTCCAGTTTCTTTTCCAACAGCCGGATGCGGTCCCGGGCACGCCGCCGGTCGATTTCCAGTTTGGTTTCACCGGGACCACGACCTCCAAGCTCGCCGGTAAGACGGCTGAAGGCCACTGCCCGCTGCCCCAGCCGGGGCATACGGTAGCGCAACTGGGCCAGTTCCACCTGAATCTTACCGTCACGGCTTTTGGCCCGTTGGGCAAAGATATCCAATATCAGCATGGTACGGTCCAGCACCTTGAGTTCGGTTTCATCCGCCAACGCCCGCAATTGCGCCGGGGACAATTCCCGGTCAAATATAAGGGTGTCCGCCTGTTTTTGCAGGGCGGAAAGCAGAATTTCCCGCAGTTTTCCCGAGCCGGTTACATAGCGGTGGTCCAGCTTTTCCCGGCGCTGGGTAATCATGTCCACGGTTTCAATGCCCGCGGTGTCAGCAAGGCGGCTGAGTTCTTCCAGCGAAATCCGGGCCGGGGCCAGGGGGCCGGTGGTGATACCGATCAACACTGCCCGCTGCCCGTGGGTGCCTTCGGTGGCGGCCTTCAGGCTTCGGTTGAACTCTTCCTCAAGTGCCGCCATAAACTCCATAAAGTCCAGATCCACTTCGTGCAGCAATTTTGGACCATCGGTATCGTGGGTGCGACCCGCCGGGTTTTCCGGCAAGGGCCATGCCCATGACGCCCGGATGAGATCCGCGCCGGTATGTTCCGGGGGGACGCCCAGCACCGCCACCATATCCAGGCGCATCATGGTCAGGGCGGTCAGCACATCGTCGTCCAGTTCCGCGCCCTTAAGTGAGGTATGAATCAGCCGCAGGCCCCGCAGACGGGCGGGGTTGACGGGCAACTGCCAGGTTTTGAGCCCCGGCAGGTGATCGGCGGTGCCCACCAGCAGTTTTATCACTTCGCCTTTGCGGTCCACCAGAACCCCCAAACGGCGGTTGGTCTCCCGGCTGAGATCGGACAGGGCGCGGCCAAACAGGATGCCCACCATGTCTTCCCGGGGCATGCGCCGCTGGGAAAGGCGGGTAAGATCTTTTATCTGACGGGGCTTAAGACCCGTCAGCGAACCGATAATTGCAGCGATGGCAAACCTCCAAAAGGTTTAAAAAAGATTCGTGTTGCTTGCCTTTAGGACCAAGGTATTCTAAACATTAATAGAGTACCTTGCAAGATGGATATTACAATGTATAAACGCATTCTTCTGGCAGATGATGAGTCCGGCATCCGAGAGCCCTGGGGGGACATGCTGGTGCAACAGGGATTTCAGGTGGTGCTTGCCGCCGACGGCAACGAAGCCTGGGAACAATTTGAATCACAGGAAGAACCCTTTGACCTGCTGATTGTTGACGCCCTTATGCCCGGGCGGGACGGTTTCAAGCTGGTGCGGGATGTCCGCAAACACAGCAAAGGGAAAACTGTACCCATTATGATGGTGTCCGGGGTGTATCGCTCGGCCCAGCACGCCAACCGCGCCTACAGCGATTTTGGCGTTCAGGTGTACATGGACAAACCGGTTTCATTGGAAAAACTGCTAAGCACCGCCCGCAAGCTCATGGGCATCAGCAGCAAAGCCAGCGACAGCGGCCTTAGGGGGGATACAGGGTCTTCTGACAAATACGGCCCCCTGTTTGTGATGAATCCCCAAGATGCACCGGCCATGGGCAAATTGTCCACGGTGCCCCTGCCGGTGATCATGAATAAACTCTTTCGCATCAAGGCCACCGGCGAGCTTTCCCTGCACAAGGGCAATGGCCGCAAAAGCATTTTCTTTGAAAAAGGCAAAATTATTTCCGCCACCAGCAATATCCCTGATGAATATCTGGGGGAAACTCTGGCCCGGGTGGGGCGCATTACCAAAGAGCAGAATCAGGCGTCATTGGAAATCAGCGAAAAAACAGGACAACGGCAGGGCGATGTGCTGTTAAAGCAGGGCTGGCTTCACAGCCACGAGTTGCCCCGGTACCTTCGCATGCAGACCGAGGAGCGGCTGCTGCGCGCCTTTATGTGGACCGACGCGGATTACGCCTTCAGGCCCATAAAAACGCTGCCAGGCCAAAACGTTGTGGTAGAGCGCAACACCCCCACGGCCATCAAAGACGGCATCATGATGAACATGCCGGTGGAATGGCTGGAAGACGAATTCTACCGATGCTACGGCAATCATTACATCGGGTACAATCAGGGCAGCGAACCGTTGTTGAAACTGGTGTTTTTTAACCGCAAACAGTTGTCCTATCTCTGCCATGGCATTGATTACAGCATGACACTGAATCAGGCCATGGAGTCGGCGGATTTCCCGGCGGAAGAAGCCACCCGCCTGCTGTACGCCTGGGTCAGCCTGGGCCTTGCCAAACTGGTGCCACAAAATACCAAAACCCCCAAACCCATGGAGCAGCCCCAGGGCAGCGGCAACACACAGGACCCAACCAAGGAGGCTGCGCTGGTGCAGGCGTCCTCACGTCCTGAAGACATCCACATATCTCCGGATATGGTGGCGTCCCTCAATGATGAGCAAAAAGAATTTTTAGAAAAGATGCTGCAGTTTTACCGTAAGGTGCAGGACAAAAATTACTTTGAAATTCTTGGGGTGCACGAAGACGCCGATGAGAAGGAAATCAAAAGCAATTACTTTAAGCTGGCGCGGATGTTCCACCCCGACAGCCTGCCCCACAAGGAAATTCCCATTATCCGGCAGTTTGGCGACAAGCTCTTTTCCATCATCACCAAGGCCCATGGCACAATTGCCAACGAAACCCAGCGGGAAGAATACATCAAAGTTTTAAAGGGTGAAGGTGACGATGCCACGGAAATCGCCATGAGCATCCTTAACGCGGAGCAGAAATTTCTTGAGGCGCAAAACGAAATCAAGCGCCGCAACTGGAAGAAAACCCTCGACCTCATCAACGAGGCTTTGAGCCTGCACAGCGATGAGGGCGAGTTTACGGCCACAAAAGTCTGGGCGCAGTTCCATCTGGACGGCGGAGCGGAAAACAGCGCCGCCATGACCCAGGCATTGATCGATATGCGCCGGGCCGCGGAAAACGCGCCCAAGGCGGATCAGATACAATTTTACCTGGGAGAACTGTATAAACTTTCCGGCAAGCTGGTGGAGGCCTACAAAGCCTTTTCCAAGGCCTTTGAACTGAATCCGCATCACAATGGCGCCCGCAGCGAAATCCGGGCATTGCAGATCAAACTGTCCGAAATGAGCGGTAAAAAGGGCGGCAAGGGTATGTTCGGCGGCCTGCTTGGCAAGAAGAAAAAATAATCGTTATCCGCCACACACAGCGATGACAGCATGACACACAACGAGGAACCATGGCACAGGTACGGGCATTAGGACTGATTTCCGGGGGGCTTGACTCCGCCATTGCGGTAAAGCTGATGCTGGATCAGGGTATAGACGTTACGGTATTGCATTTTAAAACCGCCTTTTCCACCGATGTATTCAAGCATCCGGAATATGGCCGCATCACTCGCAGTGAAGCACTGGCCCGGTATTTCAACGTGCCGCTGAAGCTGGTGATGCTGGAAGAGGAATACTACCGCTTTATCAAACATCCGCCCCACGACTACGGTTCCGCCCTGAACCCCTGCATGGACTGCCATACCTTTTTTCTGAAAAAGGCAAAAGCCATCATGGAGGAAGAGGGCTTTGACTTTGTGTTTACCGGGGAAGTCATGGGCCAGCGTCCCATGAGCCAGCTAAAGGATCAGCTTCAATATGTGGAGCGACACAGCGGTATGACCGGCAAAGTGCTGCGCCCCCTGAGCGCCAAACTGCTGACCCCCACCGAAGCCGAGGAGCAGGGACTTGTGGACCGCGAAGCTTTGCTGGATATTTCCGGCCGCAGCCGCAGGGTGCAAATGGAACTTGCGGAAAGCTGGGATTTGCAGTTTTACTCCGCCCCGGGCGGCGGTTGTCTGCTGACGGAAAAAGATTTCGGCAAACGGCTGGAGGATCTTTTTGACGCCCGGCACCCGGGTCTGCCCAACACAGCGGAAATCGAACTGCTGAAACAGGGCCGCCAGTTTCGTCTGGCCGATGGGCGCAAGTTCATTGTTGGTCGCACCCACATGGAAAACGGCGTGCTGAAAAACCACGCAGCCAAAGCGGGGCTGTGGGCCGCGGAGCCCATGGGGTTCCCGGGTCCGGCAATTATTATTGCAGATCCCATTGCACCGGGTGCCGGAGAACCACGGCCGGAATGCATTGCCACCGCCGGAGCCCTGTGCATGCTGTATGGCAAACACAACGCCGATGCCGAGCCCGGCGCACAAAGCCTGCGGCTGTATAACCCTGCGGCTCCCCGCAAGGGCATCCTGTATCCCCTGCCGGATGAAATTCCCTGGACCAAGGCAGACCTTGACCCCTTCCGGGTGGATCATCCGGACAAAAAAATCCGCCGCAAGGGATGGCCGCTGGACTAAGGTCGCAGTCATATTCGCGTATTACCAAACCGGGTCAGATCGACCCGGTTTTTTGATGCAATGCTAACCCGGTAGCCCTTGACGACACCCGGTGTCGTTATGTAGAGTTGGGCGACATGTGAAAAAACCAGGGCTTTTTTGGAGGTATCCCATGAATATAGCAATTGTCGGCGGTGCAGGCGTACGGGCTCCCATGCTGATTGGCGCACTGGCCAAACGGGCGGCGGAACTAAACATCGAAAAGGTTTCAGTGCTTGATATCGATCCCCGCAAACGCCGTATTTTGCTCACCATGGTGCGGCATCAGCTTGAAACTCTGGGATATCCCGTGGTTCTGAAAGACTGTGAAACCCCGCAGGAAGCCTTTGCGGACGCGGATTATGTCATCACCACCATCCGCCCGGGCTTTGAGGCCGGTCGGGTGCTGGACGAGCGCGTTGCGGTGAATCTGGGCGTCATCGGCCAGGAAACCACCGGCCCCGGTGGATTCGCCTTTGCAGGCCGCTCCATTCCCGCGATTCTGGAATACGCCCGCATCTTCTTTTCCATAAACCCCAAGGGCTGGATCATCAACTTCACCAACCCGGCGGGCCTTGTGACCCAGGCTTTGCACAAGGCTGGATACAGCCGGGCGGTGGGCATCTGCGATTCTGCGGACAACGCCAGCCACCACGTTGTGGATCATCTGAAGGTGCCGCAGGAATCAGTCATCAGCCGGGTCTACGGCCTTAATCATCTTTCCTGGACCGACTCGGTTATGGTGGACGGACGCAACGTTCTGCCGGAACTTTTGGCAAACGACGATTTTTTGCGCAAGGCACAGCCCTACTTTGCGCCGGAAGAAGTCCGGCGGCGCGGCAGCTTTCTGAACGAATACCTCTACTATTACTATCACACCGAAGAAACCGTCAAAGCCCTGCAAACCGAAGAGAAACTTCGGGGCGAGCTGGTACAGGAGCTGAACGAAGAGCTGCTGAACACTTTGGAAACCCTGGTGGACAAGGGCGACCACACCGAGGCGCTGGACTTTTATTTTGAGTACAACCGCCGCCGCATTGGCAGCTATATGGACTATGCTCGTACCGAAGACCGTTATATTCCCAAGGATGAGGAAGAAGGCTACGCCGGAGTGGCCCTGTCCTTTATTCAGGCCATTTTGGGCGAGATGGAAAGCCGGGTGGTGCTGTCGGTTCCCCAAAACAATGCGCTGGATTTCCTGCAACCCGAGGATGTAGCGGAGATCAGCTGCACCGTGAGCGCCGAAGGCATCCGCACCGTAACGCCGGGTCCGGTACCTGCGGCAAACCGCGAACTCATTACTGCGGTCAAGGCCTACGAACGTGCCGCCGTTGATGCCATTTTGGAACGCTCCATTGCCGGTGGCGTGGAGGCCCTGCTGGCCAACCCGCTGGTGCCCGACCGTGACACCGCCAAAAAGCTGATGGACGGATACCTGGAAGCCCACCAGCAGTATTACACCGACTGGAAATAGTTCCACACAATATATGCAGAATTATGACGCCGGGCTTAGCCCCGGCGTTTTTGCAGGGCATAGGTAAACTTGCCGTACTTTTGTCGTCCGTAGATATCGTGCATACGCCGGGCCGCTTCTTCGTGGCTGATAAGCCCCAGTGACAGCAGCCGCATAATGACATCAGCGCCTTTGCGGCGACCAATGGAATCCCGGAAGTCGATAAGGTCATCGATACCCGCCACCACCCGGTCCAGCAGTTTTGTGAAAACACTGGTGCTGTCGTTATCGGAACCCGAGGTGCCGCCCTGCACTTCCTGCAACCGGTGATACAGCGAGCGTTCTTCAACGTTCAGGTTCTTTTCATCGCCATCGCTGCGGGCTTCCAGTTCGTCAAGCACCAGCAGAGCATCGTAGGGATGATAGCCCTTGCGCCCCATGAGCCACTCAAGGCCCTGACGTTTCTGATACTCGTCACCGGTGCGCCACAGCTCCAGCTTTTGATGCACCGCCTCCACCGCTATCCACAAATTGACGAAATTCATGCCCGCGCCTTTGATGTTCTGGCAACCAACCAGATTCCCCGCGGTGTGCAGCGGGGTGTTGGCAATACAAACATCCATGGTGGTTTCCCCCGGAGCGTCGGGCACCTCCACCAGATGCAGTTGCAGGGCAAACAGGGCGTTCATGGCCGTGGTGACCTCTGTAGAAATGTCCGCGCCCTTGCCCGGGGTCTGGCACAGGGTTGCAAAATGAGCAACCAGAGCCCCTGCCACAATTTCGAAGCCACAGTCCCGCACCAGCTTGTCTTCGGCTTCCTGCTCAAACCATGAGGGAACCAGCCCCCGCAGGGCACCGGCAATTTCCTGCTTGCGTTTACCACCATACAGCCCCTGCACCGCAGATTTTGACCAGTTCCCTCGATGCGCGGCAATGTCTGCCTGCAATTGTTTCATGATGGGGTCAAAGGCTTCGGATATTTTACCCTCGGGCATGCCCAGCCATCGGTACAGGGTTTCCAGCCATTTGTCAGCGGTTTCGGGATTACGCCGCACCGGATGAAAAATGGTGCGCAGCCACTGCTGCTGACTTTGAGGATCTTCTGCAACCGGCTTTTGGTTTTGTCCAATGTACTGGTCAAGGTAATGCTGTAGCAGCATACCGAATTCCGTTACTGCAGTGCCGATGACCACAACACCGTTGGATGCGGTATCTTCAACGATAACCTTGGCAAACACATGGGAACGGGCGGGACGGTCCGCGCGGTTGTTCACCACAAACATCATCCGCTCTTTCATGTTGTCGCGGCTGTCCCAATTGTGAAACCCCAGACGCTGGTAACTTGCCAAAAATCCGGCGCGTTCGTTGGCGCTCATGGTATTGGAAAATGAAACGTTGCGGTTATTGACGGAAATCAGCGGATACTGTTTCAACGCACCCACATCCGCAACCAGATGATCCGCCATCACCACCATGGAAAGATCCCGGTCAATGTCCAGCTCGTCTCCCATGGTGAGCATCAGAGCAATATTCAACGGATGCTCCAGATACGGAAACCGCTCCATGTAATCGTCGGGCAGTAAGAAAGGCAGCGCCATGGACACCTGTGAAAACGAGGTGCCGTTTTCCTTTGCGGTTTCTTCCAGCACCGGCTGCATCTGCATTTCGCAGCTTACAGAGTGTCCCTTCATGGGCAGGAATTTGGCGATGGTGTTGCTGACATCATAGCCCGTGGGCCCCTGAATATCCTCGTGATCCGGATAGGTATTGGTGATGGTGGCGATGTCGTCCCGCATCCAGTCGTGGGACAATATCTGCACATAGCGGGGATTGAGGGCCATGCATTCCCATAAAAACACCTGGGCGTCCATCTGTGAAGCTTGGCGCAACACGTCCACCTGCTCAAAAATAGTGGCCTTGTCATAGGGCCGGTACAGGGGAATTTCCACGGGGTCGATACCGGGAATGCTGCTGATGAACATGGCAAGGGTGCCGGTGGTTTTGCTGAATACCTGATACCCAAGACCATGGAACAACGCCGCCTTGAGGCGTTCGGTACCGGATTTTCCCCGGGAACCCCAGCCGCCGATGCTCAGGGGAATTTCCCCACGCATGCGGATAACCTGCTTGTTGCGCACCCAGGCGCGACCAAAAAGATAGCCGCCCATAACTCCCAGAAACACGCTGAGATGCCACAATTCGTTTGCCATGGGTGTAATAAAGTACGACACCTGCTCGTTGGCTTCCATCAGGGTGGCAAAAAATCCCATGGCGGAAAGTTCGTTACCATCCACCATGCCCAACATGGTTTCCCAGCGGCGGTCCGGGGACTGGATCGTGACCCGCTGCCCCGTGGTTGCCTGATAAATTTCCAGGTAATTTTTCAGCGCCGGGGCAGAACCGTCACGCAGGGCATTGAAGCGCACATCATCAAGCTGCCCGTATTTCCAGTTTGTTTTAAGATTGTCCTTAAACCGCAGAGGCGCAGCACCACCATGCTCCAGGGCAATCCGCGCACCGGGAAGAATCATCTCCGCCCGGGTTCCGAGTTTTACGTTCTGCGCCTCGGTGGGACCGGGAATATGCGGCGCATAATGCCCAAACTGCGGCACATGCACCTTTTCGCCGGGGATACGGGTGCGGGTAACTTCCGCCATAATCAGGGAGGGATACCACAGCACGCCCCGGTTATCCAGCCCGGTCAAATGGGAATGGGCCTGACGCTTGTCATACGAGGGGTGCCGCAGTTCGTGTAGCAGTCGCCACAGCTTTTGCACACGGGGCTGCCCCCGGGTGACGCGCAAACCTTTGGACACCGGCATGGCAAAGAGCCCAAAATCGATTGATGCAACAACCGACAATATCCGGTCCCGGGCCTCTGTGCTGGCGGGCATGATATCCTTTGGCAGTAGCTCTGACCCTCCCTCAGGAATAGTCAGAATCGTTTCTCTGACCGCATAGAGGCTCAGGCGCAGCTCTTCGTCCTGCAAAATTTCCAGCAGGGTGATGACCAACCACCACCAGGAATGCAGACGAAGAGGCAAGGGCGTGTGCATGGCCTTTGACCGCAGGCGGTCCGCCAAAAGCATAAAGGTAAGCTCCATGGCCGATCCGATGCGCTCCCGGGGGTAACCCAGCAAAAACCTGAAAAAGGTTTGCAGGCTTTGCAGCACCAGATTTTCGTCTTTTTCCATCACCAGATGTGTTCCGGCCTGCTCAAAGACATTGGCCCGTGACATTTCCGGCAGGTCGTAGCTAAGCATGAGTATCCATGCACCACGCACTTCCGGGGCCGGATCCCGGGCAATGGTTTCGTAATATCGCGCCGGAAGACGGTCGTGATGTTCCAGGGAAAACGCTGCGGCCTGCTGCCGCACCGCTGTGGACGCATCCCGCAGGGCTGCCTGACGAATGAGATTCATGCCGGTACGGCCCCAGGTCTTTATCTCGCGCAAAAATATGCGGCGGGTAATAAAGCTGTCACCACTTTCCGGCGGGGTTTTGAATAAATTGTCCGTCACGCGGAACGCGTTGCTGAAATCCAGGTGCACCAGACAGCTCAGGGCCGCAAGCCTGATCCAGGGGAAGACATTGTCATTATTGCATATCTGCATCAGCTCGCGGGTGTACTGCATTTTTTTGGGCAGCCCCCGCCGAAATGCCTCTGCAAGAGCGCTAAAGGCTCCGGCCCGCATGGGCCAGCGACCGGGACGGCGACCAATGTCCCAGGTAAGCTGTTCAAAGCTCTCGGCGCTTTCCTCGCTGAGGTTCCCCAACTCTGAAGAGTTGGCAATCATCCGCAGAACATATTCAATTTTCAGCTCCAGGCGATGACTTAAGCGGATATACATTTCGCGGCAGGCATCAATATCCGGGGGATGTTTTGCCACCAGCCGCCGGTCGCGGAACCCAAGCCGTCGGTTGCTGTGCAAATGCCAGTACCCCAGGGTCAGTTCACGGGCGCGGTCTTCATCCTGGCTTGTCAGCACATCCCGCCGCAGACGCATCCACTCCATGCGGGAATCCGTATGCCTGCGGGAGAGTTCCGCAAGCAATCCAATATAGATCAGCAGCAGATCGTATTCAGTGTCGTCGATCTCCTGTGCACCCCGGATATCATCGGCAAGCTCGTTGATAATTTTACGGCCCGCCATGCTGGCCACCCGGGGCTGGGCCGCATGAATCCTCTCCAGAATGTCTTTCCTTGAAAAAGGAAATTTATCGCTCATCGAACAGCACCTCTACAGAATACGGTGACGGGGCCTCGTCGGCATACACCCCGCCAAGGGGCGTATAGGGCGCCTCGTCCTTAACACCGCGTCCAAAGTTCCACACAACCCCCAGCATCGCCCGGGCGTCGTAGGTATTGATATCACTGATATAGCGGCCGCCGCCGGTAATGTGCACACGCAACTGATGGGACAGCCACCAGCTGTATCCCATCCACAAACCCGCAGTATAGCGGGTTGCAGCGTTCTGCCGCAGATCGTCTGCGTAACGATAGCTTACCGATGCCTCGGGGTTAAACACAATACCCGCCACGCCGATGTACATATCCAGTTCACTGTCGATGCGGTCGGGGTAAATCAGGTTGAAGTTGGTGTTGCTGCGTATACTGGTGCGGCTCACCAGCATAATTTCCCGCACCGGTCGCAGGTACAGGTTCAGGTAGGGCATGATGCCCTTGAAGTGAGTGAAGTTGTAGGAATTGTAAATATTGCTGTCCACGGTTTCAGCATCAAGATCCACTACATCCGGCAGGGTAAAACCGTAGTAATGCACCCTCAGACCGGGAATCATCCAGAATATGGGATGCAGTGAAATACGCTGCTCCAGGGCGACGGTGACACGATGCGCATATTGTAGCGCGCCGTCAACCGGCTGCATAAACCCGCTCCAGCCGGCTTTTATGCGGGTTCCCCAGGGGGCTTCATAGGATAACCGCGTATACAAAGCGCCGGTGGGATTTCCCTGCATTCTCAGTCGCAGCGCAACATCGGACTTGTAACACAGACCCTCCACCGGGCAGGAATGCCAGCCAAGCTGCGGACCCGTCACCCAGTTGCGCCGGGTGGTGATTCCAATTTCCTGTTCAACGGAATCCGTGGCCGCAAACCATGCACCCCACAGCGAACCCGTGGCATCCCACAGTTGCAGCGATTGCTCGATGCCAAGATTGGCAACCCGGGACGTTTGTGCAAATCCACTGGCCGGGGCTTCTGCCTGATACACACCCTTTTGCAGGGACACCGCGTCCCGGGCCAGAAGGGAACGGGGCACCCGGTACCGGGCAGTCATGTACAGTCGCTGTTTCGCAGACACCTGTAGTGTGTACAGACCGTGTTTTGGCAGGGCAACGGGCATAGAGGCTCCGGTGCCTTTCGCCACGGCGGGAAGCCGGATGGTACCCCGCCTACCTCTTTGATCTGTTAAGATTACGGTGCCGGAACCTGTTTTGCTGCTGGACACTGCCCGCCATTGCAGATCAACCACTGTAGGGCCCTGCACCTGCACTGTGGCGGGGCGTCCCTTTTCCACCAGATTCCATCGTCCGGTGCCATAGACACCAAGCACATGACCAGAGGAACCCTTTGTATCGCCCGGCAGGGGCTCGGGCTCGGTGATGCCGGAAACAGGAGATGATGTCCACAGCCGAAGTTGTACGCCAGCGGCGGCCTGGGGTTCCTGACAAAACATGCGCACAGAAAACGCTCCGTTGCGGGGCCCGATGGGAATCTCTTTGGAAAATGCCTCGCCGCGCAACAGCCAGCTTTCCGGTGAAGAAATATCCATTCGCTGGGAGGCAGCGCCCCGTAGCTGCACCATGCAGTGTGGAGTACTGCCGTCAGCAAGGGGGCGCAGTTTCCAGCGGGCCTGCACCCGTAAAGACATGCGGCGTACACCGGAAATATCAACCACCCGATATGCGTTTTGCGACAGGTTTATGGTCTGGCGCTTATGCCACTGATCTCCCATCAAAACATCTTTGACTTCTTTAATCACGGGAGTGGAAACGCTTTTAATATCCACCTGAGGCAGTGACACCACCGAGGCAACGCCTTTGAAGCCCTTAAGCCGCCGCCATGAACTGCTGCGGGAAAGCGCTGCGTTCAGCCCGGCCAGAGGTGCGCCGAACTGGCCTTCAAGCTCCATGGCCCGGGCCGAGGCTTCCATGCTCTGGGCATAATCCACCATCTGGCCGCTGCCGTGAGCTGCCGCCAACAGACGCAACCACAGAACATCCAAAAACAGTGACGGCTTGTGGTTTCTGCGCACCGCGTTGATAAGGTCCGCCGCCATAAGCCAGTCACGGTGCTGGACGGCCCGGCCATACAACAGCACCCGGGCGGTTTCGCCGGGGTCCGCATCCCTGACCGTATGCCACCAGGACCACAGCGCATCGTAATTGTCTTCGTTTTCCAGCGCCGCCAGCATAGCTGCCGAAGGACTGCGCATATCCTGTTGTCCGCCATCAAGGGGAATAACGTCACGGCTGATGGGCACCACAGCCGCCTCTTGAGCAAACACCGGAATATAGCGTTTCAGGTTGCCGTATGCTTCGGTTAACAGCCACAGTTCGTATTTCCCTTCACCCTGGGCCGCGGGTAACGATGATGCCACAAAAAGATCGTCCCGGGCATCACCAAACATACCGGCCGCCAGAAACCAGCGGGCCCGTTGGGTCAGCAGGCGGTACAGTGCCGATGTATCAGAGGTGCGTTGCAGGCTGCGGGTGAGCTGATCAATGGCAGCAATCATGGCCTTCCGGTCCGCTGTCATGGCGGAAATGCTGTTCATTTCCTCCACAATCACCGGGGGTATCAAAGCGTAGGGATCACCGGGGGACTCGGATTCCTTTGGCGTGCGCAACGATGCCGACACCCATACAACCATGTTTGAGGGATTGTACATCACCAGCTCTGTATCGCCGGGGGCAATGGCGTCGGTCATGCGTGCAGTGCGGCTGCCGCTCCATGCCGGGTCCATGACCGTAACCCGCCGGATGCCGTCTCCGCAGTTGTATTCAAGCGGCACCGGAACGCCTTTGACCTGAGGCAATACCCGCATCTGTACAAAGCCGGAAACATCCGGCCCCGGAACATCAAAGACCATGGTGCCCTGAGGCTCCAGACGATAGAGCCGTTCCCGGGAGCTTGCTGAATGAACCTCTGTTGGTTCCAGCTCTGCCAAAGATGACCGGAGCCACACCCGGCAGCTATCCGAACCTGGCGTCAGCACCGGAGCAGTTTCGCTGTTGGTAAAGAAATGCGCCTCTTCCTCTGTGTTCCACAGGGGTATGCCGTACTGCTGTTGCTGTATGGTAAAGCGGCAGACATCCGGTCCGGCACTGGTCCGGGTGGCCACCAGACTTAGCATCTGCGCGGTTCCGGGACCAAAGGGCATGGGCATTGCCTCGCCCGAAGCAGCCACCGGGGACCACACAAATATGTCTTCGGCTTCCGGCAGGCCATACATGCCAATGGTTTCAAGATCAATGGGATTAAACACCAGACGCCGCCGGGGAAGGGCTCCGGTTTCGTCTCTGCGGGGCATCAGGGGTCGCCACTGTGTGGTGTCACCATAACGTTGCAGTGTTTTACGGGTCGCCAGTGAATTGCCCCACAGGTCCATGTTGTCCGCCAGCAACGCCGGGGCCACAAGACTACGGCGCAGCGGCGGCCCCATGGTCTCTTCGTGTTTGGGAATGTCCGTGACCGCTATCATGGGTTTGCTGCCCATGATACCGCCGCGACAATACCCCCACACCGGATACGCGTGCTGTACCTTGTGCCAGCCTTCGGTGTTCCACAGCAGATGCACCTCATGCCCGGCGTCCAGACCAAGCCGGAACTCCACCGGCGCTCCGATGATGGAGCTATTTGCGTGAGTCAGCGAAAACACCGGCGCTCCGGGGCTTACCTGATCCGGCACTGCCCGACCGCTGGGGAAACAATGGGTACCCGTCTGTGTGCCATCCAAGAACACCGTTACACAGGCTTCAGCAGAGCGCACATCCTGGGTATATGCAGGCCAGAATGTTACCCGCACAAAGCCGGGGTCGATTTGTTGTTTCCATCCCGCCGCATCCACAAAGGCAGCTTCCCATTCCGGCTTGAGGTCGTGCAGGGGCTGATTTTCCGTCAGGTCGCGCAACTCCAGCGGGCCTTCGGTCCACTGGGACAGCAGCAGAGCAACAGCTTCACGGTCACCGGGAGACATGTGTTCCACATCGGCAGGTGATTGCGCTGCGGTGGTGGCTGCCGTATCAATGGTATGCAACCGCATCCTGAGGTTGCGCAGAAGTGATTTCAAAAAGGCAGGATTGTCCGCCGCCCTGCCCACCAGACGTTGCAAGTGCTCTTCCCCCCAGTGGGGAGACACCTTGCGCAGTGTGCAACGGTTCAGGGTCCGCCCGGCACTTTGAAATACCTGCCATCCTGCGGTCTGCTGAACAAACAGCAGGGCATCGGCTCCTTCAAAGCGACTGACGTCCTCAAAGACAAAGGCAGAGCTTTCGCTGCGCCACCGGGCGCTGCGCAGAGTTTCGCCATGGGCATCGGGACAGCGGACCAGATACATGGAAAAGGGAGATGTTTTGAACACCAGACCGCCATGGGGAGAAATCGTTACGGCTCCGTCCCCGGGGGACGCAATGGGGGTCAGCGCCCCACTTTCCATGGAAAGCTGATACATAAAGGTCAGAGGCTCTGCGTCAAGGGTTTCCGGGCGTTGCAGGGTTTCAAAGGCTGCGGCGATGGACACACTCCAGCCCCAGACAACCAACATCCCCAGCACCAGCGGCAGTACCCTGCGCAATCTCACCGATTATTTGCTCCTGCGGGCCACATCAACCAGCGCCTGTCCAAAGGCTTTGCGAATGCGGTCCACTTTTTTCATGGTTTCCCGCACCGGTTTCGCCATTTCAATATGGATAAAACGACCTTCCGCCGCGTTTATGAGGTTTCCCTGCACGTTGGTGGTGCCGCCCAGCCCCTTGCCCGAGGCCCCGTACACCACAACCTGCATACCCTTGGGATTCCATGCTTTTTTCAGCATGTTCGACCATATCTGGGGCGAGCGTCTGCCGTCGGAAAGAATGACATCCTCATCGTGCCCCCGTTCCTCATATCCGTGCAGCTGGGCAAACAGCAGCGTTGGCGAGGCCTCAAGAATTCCTTTGGTGACCGCCTGAAAAAACAAACGATTGTTATGGGCAGCATCCGCCGGATGATAGGCATCGGCGGGGGTTTCCCCTTTACGACTTTTATAGCGCTGCAAACTGTTGAGCATGACCCAACGCGCACCGGTATCCCTAAACAACTGCCGGGCAAGGCGTCCGGTATGCAAATCAAAATAGCCATGAGGAGCCTGCAGCACCAGCGGTACCGTCTGTGCGCCGCAGCGCCGGATATAAATACCGCCACCCCGGAACACCGGCGCTTTTTCCCGGATAATCCAAAAGGTTGTTTTTCCCCGGGTAATGGTCAGCAACTCCATGGCCGCAGGTTTCAGCACATCGTTAATGCGCCGCGCCGCTTCGGGATCGCAGGCGTCCCCGTATTTTTCAATGTTCTTTGCCGCCACCCGCAGGGTTTCAAACTGAGGATTTGACGGCGGATGGAACTCTACTTTTTTCCGGGGATACCGTGCATCGTGAATAATCTCGCTCAGGGTGGGCTCCGCCGCTTCTGCGTAGTTGTACATGGCATTCCCCAACAGCATCGACATGGCAAGCATGACAGCAAGGTTTGGCAGTCTTTTGGTCATGGCATCACCTCCATGCTCCGAATGGTTTTCACACTGATGCCCGGCGTAACGCGCTTGTCACGCACCTGGTAAAAGGTTCTGATCCAGACCGCTTGGGCAGAACCGTTGTATATTACAACACGGTGCGCCCCGGGCAGCAAATCTCCGTCAAGAGACATGTACTGCCGCGCCGTGGACCGAAGCCGCAGTTGTGGCATATCCGGTATCCAGATATGTGGATTTACCTCATCCCAGCGGGGTTTGAGCACTGCCATTCCCCGGGTGAAATACGGCGTGATAATGCGGTTGATGCGCCGGGGTTTGCCGCCATCCAGCGACACCCGCAGATACGGCAGAGCACGGCTCATGGCGTGAATGTTCAGGCCGCTGTCAAAATCCTCGTCAAGGGAAATACTGAATCCCTGACTGGTTTTAGGCGCGATACGCGTAAGCTGGTAACTCTTGTAAACTTTGCATGAATCAAGGGCAGCCAGTTCCCGCAGGCTTTGGGGCTCAATGCGCAGCAGCATGTTGGGGCCACTCCCCTGCATGCTGTGCTCCCATGCTATCTTCTGTTTTCTGCCGCCGATATTGCCTACCCTGAAATCACCCCGGCGAACCGCAGGGGTTTCGTGCACAACTCTGTTGCCCTGCACAAGAACGGTAAAATCACCGGCAATGGCAGTGGGCTCAGGGATATAGTACATGCCCTCCAGAATCGCGGCATCGGTTGCGCCGGGATCTTTTGGTAAGGTAACCGAAACCGGCTGTCCGGCTTCGCAGGCAATCCAGAACCGTTCCTCCGGCACCAGGGTTTCGGGCAATTCCGTTTGTTCGATCAATGCTATGACCTGTTGCGCCGTGGACGCCGGTCGCCCGCTGTCCCAGAATATTTCTTCCGGGGGCAATTCTTCTTTTTCCGGCAGGGGTTGCAGCCGGGCCTGCAATGTCACCCGCATAAACCGGTTGTCCGATGCAAGCTGCTGCCAGTCCATGGGCATCAGAGGGTGCCAGTATGCCGAAGGCAACAGGCGATACCGCCAGATCCGCCCCTGCAAATTTTCAGTGTAGGGATTATGCTCCGGCCCAATATAGGGCTGTTCGGTAAAGGCCCGCACACCGGCAATACATTCTCCCTGCACAGAAATCATGCTCATGTCACCACCGGGTCGCAGGTACAGCGACGTAACATCGGAAAGACGCTCCTCCTCGGATTCCCCGGCAAAGGGAATCGCCCGTTCAAAGCGGCTGTGCACAAACGGAATGGCTTCGGTATGGGAGTGCACGGTTTTATTCTTTTTGTTGATAAAGTCGATATCCACCTTGCACACACCGGCGTCCGCGTCCTTGGGTTCCATGCGCCGGACATCCAGACGCATGATATCCCGGGCGCCAAAACCCTCAGTGGAAAAACGGAGGTACTCGCCCTCGTTGACATCGGCCATGGGCATGGAAATAGACAGGGTATCGCCCACAGCATAATACCGGCCCTCGGCATCCGGGTCTGCCAGCAACCCGGCAAAGCCCTCGGGCAGCGCCTTTTCTCCGGTTATACCCACACGAATTACCACGGGATGCAGATTCTCGTTGCACACCATCAGCGACTGCACCCCTTCGGCCAAAGAGCAGAACACCGATTCTCCGGATTGCAGCGCCGCTGTTGACACCGGCAGGTCCAGCCCGGCTTCCGCAATGGCGTACACGGAATAATATTTCAGCCGTGTGGGTTCCTGGCTCTCGGCCAGCACAATTTCCGCTTCCGCCGGTCCCCGCAAATTAAAGGCGGCACAGCCAAGCCCGGGCAGCGGAATAGACGTACCGTCGTAATCGTCAAAGGGCAGCCGGAAGCCGGTGTAGTAAATCCGTCGGGTGGGCAGGTCTCCGGCGTCCAGGGTTTTGGCCTCAATGCGAATCCACTTGCTGCTGAACAGCCGCTGCTGTTCCGACACCGTCAGTTCATCAAGGCTTTCCAGTCCCATGTTGTCGGCAATGACAACCCGTTGTTTGTCCGGGGTCAAAGCCAGTTTCTGCAATCGCTCGAAATCGCTGCGAGGCTCGGTGCGGTAAATACGCAACAACACC
>Ga0070729_10002939_pt1 | contig 20790 bp, 13 predicted proteins | sample tdDd472_FD_66725 | JGI IMG/M metagenome (GOLD analysis project Ga0070729, IMG submission 66725) | Marine sediment microbial communities from the Atlantic coast under amendment with organic carbon and nitrate - tdDd47.2 | ecosystem: Environmental > Aquatic > Marine > Coastal > Sediment | place... | reverse complement strand
CAAAATTGCTTCAAACCATTTTGCCAGTGATGGAATTTCGGTGATCATCAAGAGACGATTGTCGGGTAAGAGTGTGATCTGACCAATCGCATAAGCTGTATTTTCATAAACAATTTCATCAGTGTTGGTTTCCAGATTAAAGCGATGGATGGATACTTGATTAACGGCTAATTCAGCTATCTCGAGACCTGTCGCCTTCATGATTTTTTGTTGTTCATCAGCCGAATAGCTGATAACCTCATCCGTGGTTGATCGCACACTGTAATAGATATTACCAGAATCGGTCGCTCCCCAGATGACTTGGTCTGGTGTGGCTTCGGTTGTAAATAAGGCTGTTTCACCTGTTGTTATGTCAATCAGCATCAGTTGATTATTTTTAACACCAAGTATGGTCTGTCCATCTTCTGACAAACGAACACGAGTGATGTCGCTATCTAATATTGTGTCGATACCTGTGTTTGGATTCATCACAGCAACGCCAACCCCTTGACAGGTGATGCTATGGATAATGCCAAATTCATTAACCGCCAGCATCGGACGGAATCCACCAGCTCCTGCTTCCATCCAGTAGAGTGCGTCGTATACTAATGGACCACCACCACCGCATGAAGCTTGTTCAAATGACCCTAGTTTATAAGATGGATTTACTGAATCAACAGATCCCAATTTTTGGGCTTGATTGATTGATCCAATTGTATGGCTCATAACATCAACTGTGTAATTACCGTTGATGCTGGTTGCTTGGCTCGGATCAGGCACAATTGCATAAATCAATTGGCTACTATCGGTTGAAAAGTGAATCGGTAATCCACTGTTTAAACCTGTGGCAATCACCTGCGGGGTATCGCCGACAATATTGGTCAACATCAATTGGTTGCCATCGGCACTCATTGCAATATAAGCGAGTAGATTGCCGTTTGGACTCCATACATGATTGCTCATGAAGGGGTTGGTATCGGCATCAATCACTTGTGGGGAATCAGAAAACCCAAATAACTTTAGTTGATCGTTTTCAAATGCGACCATCGGCAATGTGACATCACTTACAAGGACTTGTGGTGGAGCGGCATAAGTTGGTGTGTTATTGAGAAGTGTTGCAAATAGCGCAACAATCATCAGCGTTCCAACCATCATCATACTGATTGTGAAGACCACTGCGGATGTAAATTTGTTTTTAGTCATAATAATTATCTTCTCCTATGGAAGACTATGGGGGAGTATATTTACTCCCCTGATGTGTGCTAAAACTAACTTGTTATTGGAATTTGATTGAGATCAGTATTGGCTTGTTGGGTAACAAATCCAGCGTTGACCCACCCGACAATTCCGCTGTAACTGACTTTCCACCACGATGTATCAGCATTGCGTCCTAAGATAGCGACTGTTGTATTCCGTGGGATAACATTTAGGACACTAAAGTTTGTGCCGACACCAGACCGCAGATTCACATTTGCTGTTGTTGTGACTGAATATGCCGAAGCTGGTGGATTAGTTTGGGTGGTTGAGCTTGTCACTGGCACATTTTGGATATTCGATGCGTTTGTGTAAAAGGCACTCACCCAACCAATTGTTCCATTGACATCAACTTGCCACCATTGGCTATCAGCATTGCGTCCAACAATCGCATAGGTTTGATCTTTCGCGAGTTGCGTGATGATTCTGCCTGTTAGTGATGGTGTTTGACGAAGGTTTAACCGGGATGTTGTCACTGTAATCCGAGCATTGGTTGATGGTACGGGTTGTGATGGCGGATTATTCACGACACTATCTACACGGGTTAAGCTATAATCAATCAGGGCGATTTCCCCACCGTCATAATATTCGACGACAAAACCGTGGTTACCTGTGGGTAAGACAATGGTTGTGACATAATCGCTAGCTCCAGCATTTGCGTGCCATTCATTGATGTAGCTTAATCCATTGATGAGGACACGGACACCATCATCAGCACGAACTGTCAAGCGATATGTACCAGCAGATAGGGGTTGAACACTCGACCAACGTACCGAGAAATTGTCGACAGGAAGATTGGCAATCGGTGCGCCTGTGCCCCAATTACGGCTGATGTTGTATTCGGTTTGGACGGCAACAGGTGAGCCTACCAATGTCGCATTGTTATAATATTGGGCTGTCCAACTGATATTACCCGTCTGCGGATTTGGTTGACCGATTGGGCTAGATGCTAGGTTTGCCCGTATCAAGCCATATTCCATGAAGGCTGAACCATAGGCTTCAAAGTATTCAATAACAATACGATGTGCGCCATTTGGAACAGTGAATCGTGCTGTATAGGTATGCCCTGTTGCATTATGCCATTCGTTGATATACATGACACCATCAATACTGACACGTACCCCATCATCAGCGCGAATTGTCAGATCATATGTGCCATCCAGTACAAGGTTGCCTGTCCAACGTGCAGAAAAATTATCTGCAGGGATATTCGATACAGGTGAACCATTGCCCCAGTTATTTGATGGGCTAACCACACTCAAAATCGCTGAAGGTGAGCCTGTTAGATTGGTATTGCCAAAGTACTCTGCAATCCATCCATTGGTGGGAGGGGCTGATGCTGGTTGTGTTGGGACTGCTGACGGATTGACAGCGGTAATCGGTAGCCATCCAAGATAGACAAAGGCATCGCCTTTAACTTCGCGGAAGTCTAACTGAACTTTATGTTGTCCAGCCGAGAGTTGAATATCGGCAGTCAGTGTTTGGCTAGGGCGTGGATTATCGAATGTATTGATGATAACAGTAGAGTCATCAATAATCAGTCTAACCCCATCATCTCCTACGATACTAAAGCGATAGGTGATATTGTCAAAGTAGGTACTTGTTGTAAATCGAGCCGTAAAATTATCTGCATTGACACCTGTTGCGGGTGAACCTGCACCCCAATTGAATGCGATTTCGCTATCGTAACGGTTTACCACTGGTGTACCGTTTAGATAGGAATTATTGTAAAATTTCGAGTTCCATACCACGCCATTTTGAGCACTTACTTGCCCATCGTTATTTGCGAGGATGACGATGAAACTTAGTAGGAACAAGAACGATAACCGTAGAAATTTCATTGTACAACCTTTCTGTTATTTATCGGACATAGCAGCGATTCATTATGAGATCGCTGTTAAAAATCGAACGGAATTGTGGTTATGTTATTTATGCTAATTATGATCTGATTTATGTAGAATACTTGACGATTTCCCTACGCTGAGGACGTATTAACCTACGCTTTAAAAAGAGAAACCTACGCTGAGATGATGCAAGATGATGGGGGGAATCTAACTGGTGAGTAGCTAAATCAAAAATCCCCCACATACATCGTATGCGAGGGATTCTGATGTTGAATTTATCTATTTAATTATTTATTCGGTTGCAACTTTTGCGTTTATCGAGATGGATTCGATGTCGTCCATTAGGCTGTTGAATTGTGTGAAGTTGAGTTGTTGATTAGCATCGGACATGGCTACATCTGGATTAGGATGAACTTCGACCATCAAACCATCTGCACCACTGACCCGTGCAACACGCCCCAATGGATTCGCAATGTCACGGCGACCTGCGGAGTGTGAAATATCTACAATTACAGGGAGATGTGTTTGTTGCTTGAGCAATGGAACAGCACTGATGTCGAGTGTGTTACGGGTTTCTTTGCTGAAGGTACGGATACCACGTTCCATCAAGATAATTTTGTCGTTACCACCACTCATGATGTATTCGGCAGCATAGACCAATTCTTTAATTGTTGCGGCGAAACCACGTTTAAGCAGTACGGGTTTTTTCTGTTTACCGAGTTCGCGGAGTAAGAAGCTGTTTTGCATATTCCGTGCGCCAACCCAGAAGGCATCAACATATTGATCCATCATTGGGATGAGGGACATATCGAGAACTTCGCTGATGACAACCATATTGTATTTGTCGGCAACTTGGCGTGCAATTTGTAGCCCTTCTTCGCCGAGCCCTTGGAAGTCGTAAGGCGATGTACGGGGTTTGTAACCCATGCCACGAATCATTTTGACACCACGTGCCGACAATGCCTCTGCTGCCGCTTCCATTTGTTCGTAACTTTCAACTGCACATGGACCTGCGATTAATTCAAAACTACCATCACCAATCTTGAGCCCGTTGTCAAATTCGATCACAGTATGTTGGTCAGGCGTTTTGCGCTCCACAAGGATTTTCTTACGTGCGTCGCGTTCTTCTAAATTTAAGGTGGCATGAAATATTTCATTAAATAATTTATTAATTGTCTCGTTGCTGAACGGACCGTTGTTCGCTTTTTGTAATTCGGTCAACATTGCGGCTTCGCGGACTGGATCATAAAATGTTGTACCCAAAGCTTGTTGTACTTTGCCGATTTCGAGGGCGATGGTTGCACGTTGATTAAGCAAATCTAAGATTTGTAGGTTAATCGGGTCAATCTTTTTACGCAGTTCTTGTAACTCATTTTGTGGAGACACAGCTGTCTAACTCCCAATAATTCAAATAAATGACTGATAGAAAGATATTATACACCGCTATCGCTAAAAGACAGTGCTAGATTTTCTTGGGTATGTTGTCTTCGCACAGGTATTCTTAACTTTAAATTGATCTTTTGTGACCCTAAAAGACTCTGTTCGTATCTATTTGGCTACCCATCAGATTTTAATTGAACGGCCAAGTCAAGCAATGAATAGAAAGTGCTGAGGACTGAGAATTGAGTGAATTGCTCATATCTACGAGTCATATTGGCTTATAGTGATATATTTCTTATATTTCTCAGTGATTTATGCACCTCGCTAATTGTATCTTGTGATACAAGATCAGATAACGATCAGACAACAGAATTTATCGAATCAAGATTGTAAGCTAATGAACCTATTAAAGGTACAACAAGCTAGATGCTAACCAACTAAGAGGCTTAATAGCTAGCTATACGGTACGTTTATCAGCTGGTAGATGGTCCACACGATTCATATAGTGGAGAACAGGTCGGTGTCCATGATAATCTATCCGCGTAATAGCGGTGTTGTAATGGTAATACTTCATGGTGTGTGGACGGGATGGGAGTTGGTTAAATATCGCTTTAAGCAATACATCTAAAAACCCTGCATGAGAGACCAATGCCAACACATCATCAGAATCTGATCGTTGTTGTAAGGCTGTTGCGACTTTAATTGCGCGATAGAAGCTATGTGTTTCAGGTTCTACACCCATATCCGCATCATACCAACCATTATCTGTCACAGTGTCGGGAACATCATAATTCGGGAATGCGTTGAGAATCTCGGTACGGGTCATGCCTGTATAGCCTTTATCGTGACCATCTTCGTGTAAGTACATCCCACCCTTTTCATGAAGATCAACCCAAACTTGAGGTTGTAAATTGAGTGCTTTGGCTACTGGCTCTGAGGTTAAGAGGGTGCGGTGCATGGCACTTGAATACATATGGGTGAAGTCGAACCGCGTATTGTTGATTTCGACGGCAGTTGTCAAAAAATCAGCGAGGTAGTCCCGTTGCTCATAACCGACTGCGGTCAAATTGGGGTCTACTTTGCGTAGGTGGAGGGTTTCTTCGGTAAGAATGTTATTTTCGGACTGTGCGTGGCGAATCAAATAAACGCGCATCAATCATGCCTTTGTGGTGTGCTTTTGATAAATAGGGAACACCAAGCATTATAAAGAACATCGTTAGAGGTGTATACATGTTTTTATAGAATCGAAAATAAAGATCGATATGCTTTAGGGGTATGGTCGCACGATTTTTTGAATTCGTCATAAAATTGGCTGACCGAGGTAAAACCAGAACGTAAGGCGATCGAATTCAGGGTTAAGTCGGTGGTGACCAGTAAGCGCTGGGCATGTGCCACACGATACTGCTTAATATAGTCACCAATGGTTATTTGGAAATATTTCCTAAATAACGACACTGCCCGACTACGGTCAAGGTCAACAGTTTCGGCAACTTGTTGAACCGTAATGCGCTTCATATAATATTGTGCAATGTAGTCTGCCATGTGTTTGGCTTTGACAAAGGGATATACTTCGTTCTCCTCCCCCAAATCAATCGGACTCCGTTTGGCAACCCCAGCATACAATGCTAAACGACGTAACCGCGCCTCTAATTCCAGCATGACAATTTGGTTTCGTTCTTCAGAGTTTAAATCTAGATCATGACACCAGCGTTTAAACATAGCTTTATCGAGATCGAGGTCGCCCCGTGCATCAAGAATCATCTGCCCATTTAAGATCGGTTCTATAATGGTATTGGGGAGTTCCCAGCGCAAGAAATATGATAGGGGTATTGTTAGTGTATAGAGCTTTATATCAGGGTCGGCATAGATGATATGATGTGGAACAGCTGCCCAAAACAACGACCAGCGACCCATCTCAATCGTAATGGGTGTTGTGCCCAACAAATAAGTCAGCCGTCCACCATCAATAAAGTTACACACAATTTCTTCGTGAGGGATGACGGTTGCGTTATCATATGGCGTAATGATTTGGGCTGTTAAACCGTAAGAAATAGTAGCTTCCATCAAATGGTTACCTGAATAACTTGTATCGTTTAGAATCGACCGTCACTCACGAATTATCCGCGCGATCAAATATTAGCTTGAGCCCTTTGATTTTGATTTCTTCTCGATTGAAATAAATGCGCGAAAAACGGCGGTCAATGCGGCGCGTGTTCTGGCTAAGGAACATATCTTCCACATAAGCACTGAGTTGCTTGAGATCATCATGCAAGGTAATCAGATTCCGCGCTTCGTTTTTATCCGTCGAATGCCAAAACACAACAACAGGTGCATCCATAATATCGGACAGTCGCGGACGGTCTGGATAACTGTCTGTGCCCCAATTGCGTTCGTGTAACTCGACCAGCCCCATAAACACACTTGAGTTTTCTTCTGAGCGTTTGCGTCTAAACATAATGATGCTCCGAGTGTATCAACCATTTATAATTATTATACCGCATGATTGATTTCCCTAATTCAACGTAATCCGCCACGATGTCACGCCGATAATCACACCACCATCTTTGACAAAGATCACAGGCACAATCGGGTCATCAGGATCAAGAAAATCAATCGCATCACCAATTTGTGAATCATTGAAAAATGCGATGACATTTCCTGTGTCCAGATTGCGATCAAGGCGCAGACGAGCAATCACAGCATTGACTGAGCGTTGGCTGATAAAGTTTGCTTCGTTATTTTCGACCAATGCTAGATTAATGACGGTAGGCTGTACGGCTTGGATTTGGATACCTGCGTTCTTTCCGTCATTGATACTCTGGAACATGATGCCAAAATAGACTTCCTCACCGGATACTACCGCTGGATTAAAGGTACGGAGTGTCAAATCTGCTTCGATGCGTGAGATACGACTTGGTGCTTGATTACCATAGGTTGTATTAAGTAGTTCTGTTGGTGGGAAAAAGTAAATTGTCTCGCCTTCGGTCTCTGAGCCAATCCCTAATCGCCATGCACCATCTTGCAAGATAAAGTTATTCTGATTCCAGAAGGGATCATCGAGCGCATTATTGAACAACGGCAGTAAATCTTGTGAACCTTGAATCCCTTGTGGCGGTAAGGTTGCTGTTGGCGTATTCGAGGGTGTATAGGTGACTGATGGTGTATACGTTGCTGTTGCTGTTTTAGTGCTTGTTGCAGTATTTGTTGCCGACGGTGTATAGGTCAATGTATCGGTAACTGTAGGTGTTTCTGTTTCCGTTGCTGTCGCTGTTTCTGTAAATTCGGGTACAAGCGTATCACTCAATGGTATTGGTGTATTAAAGTCGTCGCTTGATGTTTCTGTTGGCGCAGCTGTTGGCGTAACCAACAGAGCAGCTGTTTCTGCAATATCTGTCCGACTCAAAGTAGGCTCATCTGTCGGCGTAGCAGTTGCGGCTTCTGCTGTGAGGGTCGCAATATCATCTGCTGACGGAGTATCGGTGATTGTTAGGGCAATATTAGCGAGTCCGTTGGGATCATCACCACCACCACTCAAGGCAATCAATATCCCAATTATCACGACTACGCCAATCCCACCGCCGATCATCAAGAAGCGATTACGCTTTTTCGATGAACTATCGTCGTCAGGGTCAACCCAATATTTTTCAGGGATGATTTCGCCTTCGCTATCCTCCACCTTTAAATCAACCACTTCCTCTTCTGTGACTTCAGGTGGGGGTGCGTTCGGATCAGGTGCAGGGAATTCTGGTAAGGCATCAAGAACATCATACCAATGACGATAGAGCGGATAGGTCGGATGACGGTCAATGAACATCGCCTTAAACAGTTCATTCATCTCTTCTAGCTTGTGGCTTCGGCGTAGGTCACTGGTATAGGTATCCAGAAATTGCTCGTAGGTATCGCGCCATGTGATGAGTAAGTTTGCGTTGGCATCCCCTAATAAGTCCTGTGTGATTTTTGCTTGTGTATGAAGCACTTCTCGAATCGAATCTTGTGGGTCATCGGGGTGGCGATCTATCTCTTGATAGAGTTTTCGCCGTTGCACACTCAATTCCACTACTGTCGCCTGTAGCTCCATCAGCCATGCGCGATAATTGGTGAGGGTGATATTGGCAGCAGATTCACATTCACCGACGCTACGAATGGCTTGTTCTAGCTTTGTACCTGCCGCGCGGAATTCGGCATCCGACCAATCTTGAATCGCTAATTCAACTGTCCGTAAGCTTTGAATACCTGCACCGATGAGTTTGGCTTCAGGATTTTTTTCCAGTTGACGAATGGATTCTGCTAAGGTTGGTAGAGCATGTTTGCCATTGATGACGCTAAATATCTCTTGGGCGTTTAAAATATCACGGGTACGGGTGATGAAATCATCGAGGCTACGAACCGCGGGATGCTTTTCTCCAATATCGCCAAAGGTGCGGGTAGCCGCCGTGCGCCAGAAATGGGCATCTTCTAAATGTCCTTCGTGGGCATCTAAAACGCCTAATAATACATATTGTGAGAACAAAATCCGTAATGCTGCTGAACTACTGGTTTCAAAGACACGCACTAACCCTTGTCCCATTGCCTTGAGGTAAGTTTCATTACTTGGCATCTGGGTGGTAAAGGCTTCGACGATGGTATGTTCGGATTCGGTATATAATTTTTCAATATCAGCGAGGGTATTCTGTGTTCGGCTCTCGCTATAAATGCCATTACGTTCAATCCATTCCCGTAATAAACGGGTGACACGCCATAGACGCTCTGCGATATATCGTTCATTCTCGTTACGAGAAATTTCCATCGCTTGTTGACCAAGACGTTCTGCTTCCGCAAGCTGTCCTCTATCAAATGCTTGCCATCCATCCGCCAACGTGCGACCTAATAAACCGGGAACAGAATGTTTTTCGATATAACGTGCGCCATCAATGACACTCCGTAATTGATTAAACCAACCTGATAATGTAGGGCTGATGATAGTGACGGCTTGTGATGCACTATGTAGCACTTTTACGGCGGCGGTTTTATCACCCGAAATCACAACTTCTCGATAACGTCGCCATGCATCATCCGAAAACTGAACGCCTTTAATCATCTCTGATAATAGTTCGTCAAAGAGTTGATCTGAGAAGGGGACAAGCTCGGCTAATTTTGTACTTAGCCATTCGCCCAAATCAGACCCATCAGCAGACGGTACATAAGTCTGGCTAGATTGTAGAATTTCATAAAGACGGCTGAGGAAATCTTCTATCTGATTCCAAATCGGGTTAGCAGGGTCAATCGCACGGCTTGCATCTAATGCCCCCAACGCATCACGGGGACTTGCGGCAGCTTGTTTACCGATGACGTGCATATTATCTGCAAGTGCCATTGCCGCATTCAGCGCACGAGTCAGGACATTAAGGGGTAAGCGTCGCTCAGAAAATTCATGTTGAATACTCAAAGTCTGCAAAATCGTATACAGCGACGAAATATTATCGACCACTTCCCGATATTTATCGCGCAAGAGAGCCACACGCGGGCTATCCATTCGTGCGGTTGCGTCTAATGTGGTGTTGATTTGTTGCAAAATTGCGGTTGGTTCACTGACGGGAATTCCATCCTCTGCCAATTGCCGTACGGCATTTTCTAGCCGATAGAGGTTGGGACGTAATAGCAATACATCAGGAAAATGTGAGGAAATTCGTTCCGCCATGCGCCATTGGACACTGCGCGTTTCATCATTTTCTGGATTGTTAATCAAGAGAGCATTTGCCGCTTTATCAGGCTTAAATTCAAAAATCAGCGCGATACTTTTAATGATAGAATGCGGAACGTTTGCAAGTTGGGCATCCATCAGCAGAATACACCAATCCAAGAGCAAGCGTACAATGCCTTCGGTTTGTGTGCCAGCGCGATCACGCAATTCGGTGAGTAAATCCCCTGCGCGTGACCAATTGCTATTTTCCATATAAATATAGACGGCATCTAAATCGGCGGATACGGCAAGATCACGCACACGATTACTGATGTCATTATGTGTTTCGCGCGCGGGTGGATAACCGGGATCTTGTTTTAGGGCAGGATCAAGCTGGGTCTGTAGCGAGATCAATTCGTTACGGCTAAGGTTCTTATTTTTGAGCTTTTCCGAGATATGGGCGACAGTTGTATTCCGTTCCCGTTCAATCGAGGTACGATAGCGTGACAAGTCGGCGTTCAAGGCTTTGAGTGATGAATAGCGCTGGCGCATATTGGGATGTACGGCTTTGCTGACAATCTCTTGTAAGCGTGAATGAACCCGTTCGTCATCTTGATGAAAATCTAATTTGAAATCGTCATCGGCATCGCGTGGAACTTCGGCGCGGTGTCCACCAGACAAGATGAAATATAATAATTCACCCACTTGATAGACATCGGTTTGCCGGCTAATACCCTGTGGCGTGACTTCATCTCCTTCCAGAAAGACTGCATTTCCCCAATCAATCAGTTTGAGACTATGCAAATCCCGATCCCAGAATAAATGTTTGGCATCCACATCGTTATATACAATATCGTTATCATGGGCGGTTTGCAGGAGGTCGATCACATGCCCAATGATAACCAGCATCTCTAATTCTGGTAGTCGCTGGCGTTGGGATGCAAGTTGTGCCACTTCATCGGCAAGGATAAGCCCTTCAGCGCGTTCCATCACGATATATTGATGGGGCATTCCACCGACAAAAAATTGCCCTGTGCCTAATAACTCTGTTAAGACAGGGTGACCCGCCAGACGGGTAAGAGCTTCACGCTCATTGACAATGCTCACCTCTTGCCCAGCACGTATTGGTGGGGCATCGTTGGGAGCAGGGCGTTTGATGACAACAGGTTTATTTTTGTCCTGTGTATCTACCGCGCGCAAGGTTTCGCCAGAGCGTCCCCGTGGGTATATATAATCATACCGATAGCGGTTATCGAATAAGCTGTCCGCCATAAAAATTCATCCTGATATGTCAATAGTCGGATAATAAGTTTTAGTTCAACAATAATATGGATTGCAACGATCATTCACTATGAAAACTAATGTCTCGTGGGGTTGGCATGAGTATGTATGTCTTTGTCCAACCTGCCAACTGCAATTCCTGATAAAGAAAAAATGATCATGCACGAGATACTTAGTATAAACGACTTGGTACTTAGAAACACATTTTCCTAACCCTATCGTCACTCGATGTTATGATGTTCGATTGCAACATGTTAAGCAAACACTGAGCGTATAAGGATAACAGGTTTGAAAGGGCTATCCAATAGTCGCAAATGTTTTCAAACGTGATTGTATTGTAACGCGAACCAATTGCCATGCAAGCAATATGAAAAGAGAAATTTGGGATAAAGCCCTGTTTTTTGGGATATATCGACTTAAACTTGGGATATAGTCGGGAGTTTGATGATTTTAGGAATTATAAAATCGAGGATGAATGGCTATTCTTAAATTCATGTGGGTAAGGATAAATCTGTATGTTTGTCTGTGTGGGATGACACAACGATCATCCCACACAGTATTTTTGGATAGTTTTTTTACTGAGCGATGTCTGCATCTGCTGACAGACAGTTAACCCGTTACAGGGGCATTGCCGACATTGCCATTCGTTATCGTGATGTAACTCCCCCGTACCCATCCAACCGTGTTATTGACCGAGATTTGATACCAACTTGAATCAGCATTACGTCCAATCACATTGACGGTTGTATTGCGAAGGATATAGGTCAATGGAATATTATTGACTGGACTAGGGATGGAACGGATATTGAGTGCCCCAGTATTTACCTGTCCCTGTGCATAACCAGAGGGTTGCGGTGTTGGTGTGGGGTTGCCTTCTGTAAGAATTGGTAGTGAAGCAATCGATCCACTGGTCACGGTTACATACCGGCTATTTACCCAACCTTGAACATTGTTGCTCGTCGTAACTTTTACCCATGTACTATCGGCATTTCTGCCAGTGATCGTTAAGGGCGTATTACGCAGAACATAGACAATCGGTATGTTGTTGACAGGGCTCGGTACGGAACGGATATTTAATGCACCTGTGTTGACAAGCCCACCAGCCACAACAACTTGCTGTGCATTTCCGTAGGTTACGGGAACAGTATGAGCATTGGTGACCGTCAGATAACTGCCACTCACCCAACCAGACCCACCTTGTAGGATAATTTGATACCATGTGGAATTGCTATTTTTGCCAATCACACCTGCTGTATAACCTTGACTTAATGTAGCAATCCGATTTGCGGTTATCGATGGTTCAGTTCGGACATTCAATTGATATGCTGTGACTGTTCCCGTAGCGACAGTTGTCTGGGCGAAGCTCGACCCGACAGCGACAAAAAGTGAAACAATGACGATTGCAATTAGGGTTAAATGGCGTTGCATGGATACGTCTCCTTTAATATTGATGATTGATTATGTGTTTAATATATTAGACACATTTCCCTTTAAATCGTTCCACGGCGTAGGGCAAGCGTAGGGCTTTAATGGGATTGGCGTATATTTCGAGGTAGTGTGAACGATGTGCCGAGCTTAAAAAAACATTTGTAAAAAACAGATTCAGTGACCGATAACGTAAATAGCGTCTATAATGGGATATAAATTGTCATCAGATAGGATAATACTATGTATAAGCTCGTTATCATTAGTTTACTGATTATGATTGGCATCGGGCAAGTATTTGCACAAGATATTATTTCCCCCGAGTTACAGGCAAAGCTCGATGAGATTGAAACGATTACGAGCAATATCCGCAACTTAGACCGCCTTGAATCGACGACAATTACATTTCCCACACAAGCTGATTTGGAAACCTATCTCCAAGAACAATTTGAAAAGGATTTTGAATCGGATGAATTTGCGGATGATATTTTGTTTTATGTAGGCTTAGATTTAATGGAGCGAGATATCGATTTAAAATCGATCTTATATGATTTCCTGATCTCACAAGTTGCGGGGTTTTATGATCCTGAAGATCAATCGATGAATGTCATTTTAATATCTGGCGAGCAACCAGATAATAGCCTGCCCATTACGGAAAGTATCTTCTACTCTCATGAATATGTCCACGCTTTGCAAGACCAGCATTTCGACCTAGATATATTAGATGTGATGGTTGAAGAATCGGAAAATGTTGATTTTCAACTTGCGATTACTTCATTGATCGAAGGCGATGCATCCGAGGTGATGTTACAGTATACGATCAAATTAGCATCGATAGATCCAGAAGGAGTAACAACGGCTTTATCAGGCGTTGATAGTACAATACCTGATGCTGTGCCATCGGTGATTGTTGATGAATTCTATTTTCCATATTTTGATGGGCAAATTTTTGTAACCTATCTTGTCAAACGATTGGGTTGGGAAGTCATTGATGAGGCATTTGCTAACAGATTGCCTCAATCAACCGAGCATATCTATCACCCTGAGCGTTATCTGGCGGGGGATATGCCGATTGCTGTTGATGTGCCTGATATGAGTGATCTGTTAGGTGATTATTGGCGATTAGCACAAGATACCTCTGTTGGTGAATTTTATTTGCGTCAGCACCTCAGTACACACCTTAGGGCAGGTGTGGTCAAAGATATGACAACTGGATGGGGTGGTGATCGGATGAAACTTTATGTGGACGATGTTACCGGTGATCTTGTTTGGGTGCTCTATCAAGTTTGGGATACACCGGAAGATGCTACTGAATTTGCTGAATCATATGTCGAGTTCTTAGATTTACGGTTTGGAACATTATCAGAAGATGGCGTTTGTTGGTCGGGTGAAGATACGATGTGCTTTGTGCAGATTGCTGATGATGAAACGCGCATCAGTTTTGCAACGCAAGCTGATCTTGCCTTACCGATGTTAATGGTGACAAATTAAATTAGATATTAAGGAACAGTCATTGGTGTTAAGCAATTTACAATGATGCTTCACGGTATATATCAAGCTAGTGTGATGAATTTGAGCAAAGCAAAAACTACCCCCTCACTTAGAATTTAAGAAGTAGTTGTTGCTTTTATGTTGTCAAAGGTTATTCACAAATATCAGGCTAATTTGAAAGTTCGAGTGCCGCCAAATCTTCATCTGTCAGATCAAATGTGGGTGTGACTTCTTTTGCAGGTTTTTCGACACCTAAGCGATTACGAATTTGTGCGAGGCGTGCACTTGCTCTGGTTTGACCAGAACCATCTTCTAATGCACCGTCCATCGTCCCCATCGCAATTTCAAATCGTGCATCGGCTTTATCACGTTGGAGCTTGATTTCTTCGGCTAGTGCTTCTACGGATGTTGATCCTGACGAAATCATCTTTGCTGAGGAAATCAATCTATCAGCAGACATTTTCTTAATATCGGCTTCAAATTTAATGGCTTCGAGCAACGAAATCTGATTACGAAGGGAAATAATACGCCCACGCATCTTAGATTCTGCCATCTGGAGTGCTTTGTTGACACGAATTGCGGATTCATAGGCTTGGTTCAATACCGCCAGTTTTTCTTCTTGCCCAACAAGGTCTTCCGCGAGATTTTCAGCTAAATAATCGTTTGTCGCATCATCATCAGTTAAGACGGCTTCAATTTCACTTTCGATTCTTTGAATCAAATCTTGTGTCTCGATGACTTTTCTTTCGGCAGTTTTAAGTGACCCAAGTGCATTGGCGCGATCACTCCGCATTCCATCTAAGGCTTCTTCATGTTCACGCAGGTATTCGTTCAGAACCTTGATTGGATTTTTCTTGAGGGCTTGATCGATCAAATCATTAAATGACGCACTTAATAGCGTTTTAACTTTGTCTAATATGGTTGCCATAGGGCTTGTCTCCTTGCAAATACAATGTGGATAATCTTATAGAGATATTATACACCGAAGACCACACAGCGAGAATTTTGGCACTAAAAATAGCGGGCTAAACTGAATGTATGGCACTGTTTAATTAGATTCTAGTTGAAATAGTGAACCGATTAATTAAATGATGATTTGATTAAAATTTAGATTCTTAATTCTATTCACGATACTTTCGCCTATTATGATGCTACAATGAACGATGTGTAAATTTAGTATAAAGAGAAAACTATAAATGAATGCAAAAGTAAACTGGGTGAATCCCGAAAAAACGGTTTTACATTTTGAATACAGTGTTGGTTGGTCATGGGAAGATGCTTTCATGGCTGTTCAGCAAAGTATGCAAATGATGGATGCAATCGATTATCCCATTGCAACTATTGTCGATTTAACTGCTTCTTCAAAATTGCCAGCAGACCCAATGAATGCCCTCGGCAAAATTGTAGAGAATCGTGCGACACACCCTAATGATTCAGGGATTACGATCTTTTTGAACGCAGAGGTGTTAACAAAAGCTATGTTGGATTATATTCAATTAGGTAATCCAGAGGCAGCCCAATTCGTAGAGTTTGTTCATGCTAAAACATTGGATGAAGCTATTAATAAAGCCACTGCATTATTAGAGACACAAGAAGCATAACCTCCAAGGAAAGCTAAATTGTCCTATGATGTTGTTTCTTGTGATTGTTAAATTGCTTATTTAGGAACATCATTTTAGGATAAGATGCTTATGACCCTACTCATTATTGATGTTGGTAGCTCATCAGTCCGTACATTGCTCTTTAATGAAGATATGAGCTTGATTGAAAATGCTACCGTGAGCCGATCCCACGATTTCCAGACAGATAATAATGGCAGTGCCGTTGCCGATGCCCACCATTTACAAGGGTTGGTGGAAGCCTGTATAGATGACATTCTTACGCATCCATCCGCCAAGAATATTCGGGCAGTGGGAATGGCTACCTTTGTCGGAAACTGGGTTGGGCTGGACGCACAAAATTCCCCCATCACACCTGTGATGACCTATGCCGATACACGCAGTCGAGATGATGTTGCGATGCTACGCAGTCAGTTGGATGGTGATACCGATGCCTATCATCAAGCCACGGGCTGTATGTTACACACTGCTTATCTACCAGCACAATATCACTATTTTCAGCGTACCCAACCTGACCTCGCAAAACGTGTTCATACGGTGACCGATATGGGTGGGTATTTGTATCGGCAATGGTTCGGGCAAGACATCCCAATAAGCACAACTGTCGCGGGTTGGACTGGACTCCTACATACAACCCAACTTGATTGGCATGAGGGTTATATACGGCAATTTGGATGTGATGCTCTGCTTGATTGTTTACCTTCGCTCGTCAATTATGATACGGTACAAGAAGGCTTAACTGACACTTATGCTAATCGTTGGACTAGTTTGCGTGATGTACCGTTTTTTCTGGCATTAGGGGATGGCGCAGTTGCCAATGTAGGATCAGGGGCAGTTGACCCTCAACATATGGCGTTAACCATTGGTACAACGTCAGCTTTACGGATTGCGAAACAAATTGAGCGTGTTCCCGATGGCTTATGGCGCTATCTGGTTTGTGATGGAATGCCGTTAGTTGGAGGGGCGACCAGTGAAGGTGGAAATGTCTATCAGTGGGTTGTCGAGGAACTAGGTTTAGAAGCGGATAATCTCGAATCGGCATTGGCACAACGCACCCCCGATCATCACGGGCTAACCGTATTGCCCTTACTGGCAGGTGAACGCAGTCCCGGTTGGCATCCTGACGCATCCGGCACAATACATGGGATTCGGCGGAATACGTCCAAGTTAGATATATTACAGGCACAACTGGAAGCGGTGGCGATTCGTCTATCACTGATTGCTGATTTGCTGAAAGAGGGTGACATCACGATTATGGCTGGTGGTGGGGCGTTACAGTCATCTCCTGCATGGATGCAAATGATCGCCAATGCGTTTAATGCACCGATTCAGAGTTTAGCCGAACCCGAAATTACAGCGCGTGGGGTTGCCTTGATGCTACGCCATCGCTTAGATGGGCTTGCGTTAGATGCGTTTCCCCCCAATATTCAGATGACCGTTTCCCCAAATCCCGACCACGTTCTCCATTTTCAATCGGCTAGAGCGCGACAAATCGACTTATATCGACGGTTGTACGATCAAGATCACTGAATAGTAATAAATTTGTCCGATGCTATACGTTAAGTGATTGGTTGGTTGTTTTTGGTATTTTGTGGCGGGTATCGTATAACCCAACGGTGAAAAGTAATGAGATACGAGTAATGAGCGAAAGCTACGAACTGGATGATGGTTACAAAATCACCTCTGTACCTTCGCTTCTTCGTTGCTCTGTGTTAAATACTTCTTGCTATGGAAAATTTGAATGTTCTTTGACCACTTACTTAACCCTAACTTTTAGACACTAATGATAAGGATAGGAGATTATTGTGAAGAAACATATGATATTGATGGTATGTATAGCGGTGTTTATGGGCGTTGTATCACAAGCATTTGCACAAGATGATGAACCTGAACGGGTATCGGATGACATCTTAGCGAGTATCTCATTTTTGCCAGTGGATGCAATTTTAGAGGATGCGCTTGAAGTGTCCAATTTTGCGAATGATGGTACAGCAACCTTACCGATTGTCACCACTGTTCCGGTTGCGTGTACGATTGTCTATGGCACAACTCCCCAATTTGGTCAGCTATCTGTCGACCAAGATATGGACGGCGGTACACACAGCAATCACAACCCATTGTTAAGCGACCTAGAACCCGAAACGCTTTATTATTTCCGTGTGCAAGGTGTTGATGATGTTGGCAATATCTATCTATCGGAAACGATGACCTTCACGACACCACCCCAAACCGAAGTCGAGAATAATAATTTGCTATCGCCCGAAAATGGTGCTGTGATTTTAGGCTATAGTACGGCGTTTGGTGGCGCAGATAACGATGAAACATGGGGAGTTGGTAGCGCATTTGATGGTAGCGGCAATTCGGCATGGTCAACCGCTGGTGATGGCAATGATGCCTTTGTGGAAGTGCAATTGGCAGAGCGTGCAATTATTCAAGAGGTGGAATTTTGGACGCGGTCTATGAGCAACAATACAGCCCAAATCTTTGAGTTTACGGTGACTACGGATACAGGCGATGTTTATGGACCTTTTGAATTACCAGATGCCGACCAAGCCTATCGCTTTGAGGTTGAATTTGAAGCCGAGACCTTACGGTTTGATGTAACGGATAGCAACGGTGGTAATACAGGCGCAGTTGAAATTGCGGTCTATGGTGAATTTATTGATGATTAGTTGTGCCGATGTGCTTATCACACCCGTTGACGATAGGCACATTTGCACTATTTAAATCGTATCAAAAATTGCCACTGCTGGACGATGATCGGTTAAGTCATCAAACGAGAGTGTACTCTGGATATGACAAGAAAGTACCTCAAATGACTGGGCAGGATCATGCAATAAAATGTGGTCGATCAGGATACGATGGCTTTGATGTGTCCATAATTCACTAGCACGATTTTCTGGGACGAGTACTTGGAAATGTTGTTGGAGCATTTCCATTTCGGGGCTATCAAGTGTCGCGTTAAAATCGCCTGTGAGGATAATTGCCCGTTCTGGTGCTTCGTTGCTTTCATCGGCAGTTTTGAGTTCATCAATCACATACAAGATTTCGCGTACTTGTTCCATCCGCATTTGTGAAGCACTCCGTGACCGTTCATAGTCAGGGTCGTGGCGATCTTCACCAATCAGTACCCCTAAATGAGTGTTCATTAAATATAAGGGAATGTCGTTATACATCAACGATGACACCATTAATTTGCGGGGTTGGGTATCACGGTTACCTGTTGAATAGAGTGTCGCACGGCTAATCGTCGTATGACGTGTCCATGAACTGAATACCTTCTGCGAGACAACACTTTCATATGTGCCCCATGACCAATCCATCGGCTTTAAGTTCGTTACAATAGAATTGCCCTCGGCGGCGTGCATCATCCCACGATACGACGGACGATCCCATAAATTAGGGTGTGGATGGTCGCGCATATTGACTTCTGAAACAAAGGCATCAATATAGCCATTTCCCAGTAATTCTGCCATCTTGCGCCCAACATTTTTGGTTGCCCCATTTACAAAAGCCAAGCCTGTTTCTTGTAAGGCAATGATCGTGGGTTGGGTTGGGTTGATGACCTGTTGTAAGGTGGTTACGGTATCTTCTGCTAGCTTATCATAATTGTGAGGTGCAGGACGTAATCCGCGCGCCCCTCCGATATTGAATGTCACTACTTGAAGCATTGTCTTATCTATACCTATTTATCATTACACCACGGGCATTATAGCATAACTAAATGTTCCGCTATACGGTTGAAGATGTTGCCGAGTGTTTGAGATAATATTGAAGGTTTAACATGAAGTGTATTAAAGAAAAACGGGGTCTAAGCCAAGTTGATATACGCGATCAATAATGAATAAACATGCCTGCGATTGGATAACAACAAAATAAGGTTTTCGGATATACTGTAAATACCATTTAAAATTATTTTGGGAAGCATCTATGTCAGATTCAATACAATTAAACACAACCGAATCTCAAATCTTGCAACGTGCAAAAATTAATATGGCACATGATGACCAACAGATTAAGATTGCGGAAAAGGCATTTATCGCCCAATACCCTGATATTGATTTTGAGGGACTTATCGCATTACGCCAACAAGAGTATTCACGCTTAGATGATCTTGGGCATATCTACCTCGATTATACGGGGGGGGGATTATACGCCCAATCCCAGATAGAAAAGCATATGGAACTATTGCTTAACGGAGTCTATGGCAATCCACATTCAGAGAACCCGACTTCAAAAGCAATGACGGAACTTGACGAACAAGCGCGCGAGTATATCCTCCATTATTTTAATGCTGACCCTGACGATTATTGTGTCATTTTTACATCGAATGCTAGTGGAGCATTGCATCTTGTAGGCGAATCGTACCCATTTGAAGCCAATGGGAATTATCTGCTGACGTTTGATAATCATAATTCGGTGAATGGGATTCGGGAGTATGCACGGGCAAATGGTGCAAAACTAACTTATACACCTGTGCTTCCACCAGATATGCGCCTTGACGAAAAAGCCCTCATGCAAAATCTCGATCAAGCGATTCCTGATGGCAACAACTTATTTGCCTTCCCTGCCCAATCTAATTTTTCTGGTGTGCAACATTCGCTTGATTGGATTGAAGTCGCACATGAAAAAGGTTGGGATGTGTTATTAGATTGTGCTGCATTTGCGCCGACTAATCGTCTTGATTTAAGTATCATTAAACCCGATCTAGTAACTCTCTCGTTTTATAAAATATTTGGCTATCCGACAGGTATTGGGGCGTTAATTGCGCGTAAATCAATTTTAACGAAATTACGTCGTCCGTGGTTTGCAGGCGGAACAGTATCCGTCGTATCTGTTCAAGGCGATGTGTATTTTC